>WBZS01000136.1_pt1 | contig 141638 bp, 126 predicted proteins | sample 5204201 | NCBI WGS metagenome assembly WBZS01 (sample SAMN12344357, study PRJNA552823) | activated sludge metagenome | biome: Activated sludge suspended growth; feature: Nitrification reactor; material: Wastewater; isolation source: activated sludge from nitrification reactor of wastewater... | reverse complement strand
AGCGTATTATTTTCTTGCTATATTTTTTAGTATCAAATCAGTTACAACATCGGACTGAATATATTAATTTTATAGTAGGATTTGTTTTTACAGTTTTGGTGTTCAGGCTAATCTTTAGTTTTACAATGCTTCTGCAGGATGGAGCAAGAGTGATAATCGGAGCATTTCAATATATAAAGTTTTTATACACAACGACTGATTCGCAGGTTTCCGTGGAGTTTATTCCCGGGAGAAGAGGGTTTTTAACTGCAATAAGCTCAATTTTAGCGGGGATTCCATTTGTTTCCATGTTATATGGAATTACTAAAGGAAAATATCAGTATACGGTTGAAACAATACAGCTCACCTTTGATGATCTGCCAAAATCATTTGATAAATTCAGAATCGTACAGATTTCTGATATTCATGCCGGAAGTTTTGATAACAAAGAAAAAGTCAAAGCAGGCATTCAAAAATTAAATGAGTTAAATGCAGATATAGTCTGTTTCACTGGTGATCTGGTCAATTCAGAGAAAGAAGAGATTGATCCCTATATAGATGTTTTTGCAGATATTAAGGCCAGGTATGGCAAATTTGCTTCATTAGGAAACCATGACTACTATGGTAATTATAACAGAAATGATAAAGAAGCAGAAAAAATGTATACGAAAGATTTTTACTCGAAATTTAATTTAATGGGTTTTGAATTATTAAACAATGAAAATAGATCAGTCTCTATAGGAAACGATACCATCAAACTGATTGGAGTTGAAAATTGGGGCGCTGGAAGATGGTTTCCCAAAAAAGGGGATCTGGATAAAGCAACATCAAATATAAATACCGGGGAATTCTGCATTTTAATGTCTCACGACCCGTCTCACTGGGATGAAAAAGTGCTTCCTCACTCAAAACATATACACCTTACATTGAGCGGACATACGCATGGTTTCCAGTTTGGTGTTCATATGCCGGGCATTAAATGGTCCCCTGCTCAATACAGATACAAAAGATGGATGGGGCTTTACCAGGAAACAAAAAAATACCTGTATGTAAACAGAGGTTTTGGATTTCTTGGCTTTCCGGGCCGTGTAGGAATGTGGCCAGAAATTACACTGATTGAGCTCCGTAGCAGCATTCCTGATATAGGCTGATATGGTGAGTAACTAATTTTATGTTTGGTGCGTGTACTTTTGAAAGCTTTATATTAATGCGTATATTTGCTTTTTTGCTGATTTATGTCTGATCAAATTAATTACAAGTCTGGTATTAATCCTCATTATATAAAGAAGGTCAGGAACGGCAAAGACATATCGTATTACCTGAATGGACTTAACCAAAAAAACAGATTTATTTTAAGCGAGTGTATTACGTTACTCGAAAGTACAAATGAAAGTAAAAGGTCAATGGCTGAAGCGATATTGGAAAAATTGCCAGTAATGCCATCACCGTCAGTAAGAGTAGGAATAACGGGTTCGCCTGGGGTAGGTAAAAGTACATTTATTGATACCTTTGGAATGTATCTCATTCAAAAAGGGCATCAACCTGCAGTTTTAGCAATCGATCCGAGCAGTAAAATGAATAGGGGCAGCATTTTGGGCGATAAAACACGAATGACAAAATTATCAGTCCATCCTTCTGCTTTCGTAAGGCCTTCCCCTGCCGGAATGGTACTTGGTGGTATTGCTGCTTATACGAAAGAAGCCATTCAACTATGCGAAGCAGCTGGATTTGATACCATCATCGTGGAGACAGTGGGGGTAGGACAGTCAGAAACAGAAGTAGACTTTGTTACAGATGTAAATGTTTTGTTGCTTCAACCCGGAGCCGGAGATGATCTTCAGGGAATTAAAAGAGGTATAATTGAAAATGCGGACATATTCATAATAAACAAAGCTGACGGGCTGCAACTGAAATTAGCAAAACAAACAAAAGTAGCTTATTCAAATGCTATTTCGTTGTTTCATCACAAAACTAAGAATTGGTTATCCCCGGTTTTACTTACATCAGCATTAGAGGAAACCGGTTTTGATAAAGTGTATGAGACCGTTAACGACTACATTTTTCTTTTGAAACAAAACAATATATTTAGTCAAAGAAGAACATTGCAGGAGAAAATGTGGTTTGAAAAACAATGTATGGATTATGTACATAAAAAGCTCTTTCAGGAGGAAACAATAAGTTCTGAATTTGAACGGCTCAAGGATCAAATTCAAAATCATCAGATTTCAACCAAGTTGGCTATCAGGCAAATGGAAAAATTGATCAATTCAATTTTAATTATTAAAAAATAAACTTAATATTCGGTTGGGTCTTAAAACAGCGTTGATAGCTTTTTTTACATTTTTTACCTCAGGCATGCTTACCGGTCAGTGCGATATATTGTTGCCCGAATATTTTCGCTTGCCGGTAGATTATAATTATAAACTGGCCGGAAATTTCTGCGAGATCAGGGAATCCCATTTCCATGCAGGAATCGATATTAAACCATCATTTAGGGCGGCATTTGATAAAATATACAGTATTGGAGATGGAAATATTTCCAGAATACGCGTTTCTTCAGGTGGCTATGGTAAGGTAATTTATATAGATCATCCCGAAAGCGGATATACTTCCGTGTATGCTCATCTGCATACTTTTAATGATGCCGTTAATAGGTACATTCAGGAGATGCAGATGACTCAGGAAAATTATGAAGTAGATATTCTTTTGGATCCGGAGTTGTTTAAAATTAAAAAAGGCGATGTCATTGGCCTTATGGGAAATACCGGCCATTCTTCCGGGGCACATCTTCATTTTGAAATTAGAGATACTAAAACGGAAATGCCGGTAAACCCATTTTTATTTGGTATGCATGTTTATGATACATCACCACCTTCATTAATTTCTCTGGCGCTCCATGGTCTGGACGCCGACTTTCATAAAATTTCCGACACCAGGGTTTCATTAAAATTTGCTCAAAACAATGTGGTTGATTTGGAAGATCCAATAATAATTGCCTCTGAAAATATAGGTATTGCTTTGCAGGTATATGATAAAACCAACGGAAGTCATAATAAATTAAGCATTTATGGTTTACATCTTTATGTGGATGATAGCCTGACTTACAGCTACCATATCAATAATTTTTCATTTGATCAATACAGACAAATTGGCGGGTTTATTGATTTTGAATCCTTTAAAAAAGAAAGAAAAACCTATCTTCTTGCATACAAATACCCGGGCAGTCAGATGGAGTTTACATCAAAAAATACCTCAGGTTTATTTAATATTTTCACAAACAGAGATAGAAAAGTTCGAATAGTAGTAGAAGACTTTTGCAGAAACAAAAAAACGATCAACTTTATCGTGAGACAGGATAACAATTTACAAAAGCAAGACGTATCAAAGGATATAAACAAGGTCAATGTAGGAGAATTTAAGGAAATGACGCATGATAATTTAGTCATTAAATTTAAGAATAATAGTTTGTTTCGCAATGTTCCTCTTGAAATATTGTCAATTAAATCAGAAGAAAATGAAACAAAATATCAAATCCACAACGAACTGGAACCAATAAAAACACCGATTGACATTGAAATTAAACCGGAAGTATATGCCGAAGGCAGCATCAGGAAAGCCATCATCGTAAACCGGAAACGCAATGGGAGTAAAATCAACTATGGCGGAGTATGGAATAATGGGAAACTATGCACAAAAATAAGGGAATTCGGGACGTATTATCTGGCCTATGATACTATTGCTCCGGTTATCAAAAGTATAAATTTTAAAGCTGATGCTGCAAATAAATCTTCATTCAGATTTAAACTGAGTGAAAATATTTCGGTCAGAGGGGAATTGGCAAGACCCTTACAATATAAAGTTTGGATAAATGATATTTTTATGGTGAGCCCGTTTGACATGAAAACTGGAATATTGACGGTGCCCATCTCTGACTTGCCAAAAGGTAAATATGATTTGCGTATTCATGTTATAGACCATTCCGATAATCAATCAACATATACAGGTGTTTTCTTTAAATAAGCATAAAATCGTTTAATAGGACTATTGTTAAATTTGCTTTTTTAACACCATTCATCACCCGTAGATGGTTCCGGTGCGCATAACTTAAATTATAAATCAAACAAATTTATTACTTTTGCAAATCTAAATTCTGAAATGAGCAATTTTGTAGTTTCTGCACGAAAATACCGCCCAACAACTTTTGACGAAGTGGTAGGACAGGACCATGTTGCTAAAACCTTAAAAAATGCATTACAGACCGACCACCTGGCACATGCTTTTCTATTTACTGGTCCACGGGGAGTTGGTAAAACAACTTGCGCCAGAATTTTGGCCAAAATAATAAATTGTGAAAATCCGGTTAATAAATCGGAAGCTTGTAATCACTGTTCCTCATGTAAAGCTTTTAACGATAATGCCTCATTTAATATATTAGAGCTGGATGCAGCCTCAAATAACAGTGTTGAAAATATCAGAACCCTTATCGAACAAGTCAGGTTCCAGCCTCAGCACGGAAAGTATAAGGTATTTATTATTGATGAGGTACACATGTTATCTACCGCAGCTTTTAATGCTTTTTTAAAAACATTGGAAGAACCCCCTGCCTATGCCATTTTTATATTGGCAACTACTGAAAAACATAAAATAATACCCACGATTCTTTCCAGATGCCAGATATTTGATTTTAAACGCATTCAAATTTCTGATACGGTGGCGCAGTTAGAAAAAATATGCCTCAAAGAAGGCAAAAATGCTGAAAAGGAAGCACTGCATACAATTGCCAATAAAGCTGACGGGGCAATGCGGGATGCTTTGACAATATTTGACAAAATTGCAAGTTCTGTTGGTGACACAATTACTTATAAAGATGTGGTAGCCAATCTGAATCTACTGGATTACGAATATTATTTTAGAATGACGGATGCCTTTTTGCGGGAAGACATTTCAGAAGTGTTATTAACACTAAATGAAATAGTCAGACTTGGATTTGATGCCGAACATTTTGTGGTTGGAATGGCAGAACATTTCAGAGACCTCATGATGGCTAAAGTACCGGCAACAATAACAATTCTGGAGATGAGCAGTGATTTGAAAAATAGATATACCCTTCAGGCCTCCCTTGCGAAAACATCATTTCTGTTTTCAGGATTAAATATTCTGAATCAATGTGATATTGATCTGGTCAGGGCAAAAAATAAAAGACTGCATGTCGAACTGGCTCTGGGTAAACTTACATATTTAAACAGACTTGTTAATAGCGATATTTTCGGCACAACCGAATCTCAGGAAAAAAAAACTAAAGTTCTGAACGAAAAGGCAGAATTAGATGCCAAAAAACCCGAATTATCACCGGTTGAGCCGGCGCCTGAAACAAAAAAGCTTTCTGTCGAAAACAAGAATTATGAAAAAACAGAGGTATTAATTAGTCCACCTTCTGATATTCCAAATTATATTACCCCCCTGGATTCAGGAAAAAAAATAACTGACCTTCAAGGTATTAGAAACAGTATAATGCTGGCCGAACAAACAAAAGCCGAAGCAAGAAAAAAAATTTCAATTGAATTGGTAAGGGATATCTGGAATACTTATGCCATAAATAATCCGTCAAAAAGTGTTCAGTCGGCTTTGAATCTGGCAGTAATAGACCTGAATAATAAAACAATTTCAGGGAAAGTTCCGACGCAGGTTACAAGAGATATGATCCTTCAGGAAAACGGATTGTTGGAACAATTGCGAAATGAATTGGGAGTGAATGATCTGATTTTTGAAATAGAAGTAGATAAGTCTCTGTTTCCCGATTTTGAAGAACTCAAGCCAATACAATCCATGACGCAAAAGGAAAAATATTTATTGATGTTACAGAAAAATCCAAGCCTGGGTTCATTTACTAAAAAATTGGGACTCAAATTGGATACTGAAGTTTAAGATAACACCCAAAGGAAACAGCTTTTATTATGAACGATCACCTTCTTTGGTATGCAGAAAATACAGACCTTGAAAGCATTATTTTATCAGATAAAGCTTTGGAAACAGCTTTTAATCTCAGAAAGGTAAAATTCAGAAAGGGCGACTATATCTATCTTCCGGATGAAAAAGCAGAAAATATTTATTTTATGCTAAGTGGAAGGATTAAGATAGGTACATATAAAGATGCGGATAAGGAGATTATTACAGCCATGCTCCAAAAAGGGGATGTTTTTGGAGAGATGTCTATTATTGGTGAACAAAAGAGAAAAGATTTTGCACAGGCAACGGAAGATTCTGAACTCTCAGTCTTTAAGCAGGAAGAACTCAAAAAGTTGATGGCGGAAAATACAGCCATAGGCCTGCTGTTTATGAAAATAATGGGTGACAGAGTGATAGAAATGGAAGATCGGCTGGAATCGTTGGTTTTTAAAGATTCCAGAACCAGAATTATCGAATATTTAGTTTCAGCTATTGAAAAGCGTGGGCAACGCGTGGGGTATGAATGGGTATTGCGCAACTTCATCACACATCAGGATATAGCCAGCCTGACGTCAACTTCCCGGCAAACAGTGACGACTGTCCTGAATGAATTACGAAATGAAAACATTATTCAGTTCGATCGCAAAAGACTGCTCGTAAGAGATCTTGAAAAACTGAAGTCTTTTATATTATCTTCGTGAATTAATAAAAAAAAATAAAATGCTGATAGTTCAGGATATACTCGTAAGTGATGAATTGATCGAAGAAAAATTTTCATGTGATTTGAAAGCATGTAAAGGGGCATGTTGTGTCGAAGGTGATTATGGGGCTCCGTTGGATTCAGATGAAATGAATACGATTAAAAACTATATGGAGGTTATTTCTGAAAACCTGTCTGAAAGATCCGTTGATATGATAAAAAATCAGGGAGGATTCACATTTTATGATAAGCCTAAAATTTGGGGTACCTCCTGCCACGAAGATGGAGCTTGTGTTTTTTTGATTCAAAATGAGTTGGGCATTTCAATTTGTGGTATAGAAAAAACATGGCAGGAAGGTAAAATACCTTTTCAAAAACCCATTTCATGCCATTTATACCCCATAAGAATATCTAAAAATGATATTGCCGGATTCGAAGCATGGAATTATGACCGTTGGGATATTTGTTCTGCAGCCTGTACGAAAGGGAAAAATGAAAAAATACCGGTGTACATCTTTGTAAAAGATGCAATTATTAGGAAAAAAGGAATGGACTTTTTCGAAGAATTGGAGGCAGGAGCGCAACATTTGGCTAAATAGCAAGTCAAAGGGTGACTGACTTAGTCTTTAATCCCTTAAATTTCACGATATTAGCTTTAAAATAGTATGCTAAATTTGGAAATAGCTGTAAATAAATTACCTTTGTGGCGCTTTTTTAAAAAATAATAGGGCATTTTGTAATTCATAAAATCAAGTTACTAAAATTTCAATAAGAATACTATGGCTTTAATAGGAAAGATCAGAAAAAACATGTGGTTGGTGATTGTGCTTTTGGCACTGGCACTTGCAGGATTTATCATAATGGACATGACCAATGCAAATAATAAAGGCAGTTTTGGTTCCAGAACCATAATTGGTGAAGTTGCAGGAGAAAAAATTGACTATATGGATTTCCAGCGTGCAGAATCAGCACTTTACAGTGGTTCAGGTGATGTTTATGGAAGAAGAAACGCATTATGGAACTATTTTATTGAAAATGCTATTATGGACAAAATTGCCAGCTCAACAGGCATTGGTGTTGGATCTGATGAACTGAATGAACTGGAATTCGGAACAAACCTGAGTCCATTGGTTCAATCTTTTTACAGAAATCCCCAGACAGGGCAGGTTGACAGAGCACAGTTGGATGAAATTAAAAAAGCAATCGATGAAGGAACAGTAACTAATCCAGAATTTGCTGCCAGATTTAATGAATTACGGAAACAGGTAATCAAATCCCAAAAGCAAACTAAACTGAATAATCTGGTTGCAAAATCATTATATACTCCCACCTGGTTAGCGGAGACAATGGATAAGCTTAATAACGAAACAGCAACTTTTGATTATGTAAAAGTACCTTTTGAAGTAGTACAGGATTCAGAAATAACCCTTACTGACGAAGATTATGCTGCATACATCAAGGAAAATGCTGTGAAATACACCAATGATGAAGAAGTTAGAAATGTTTCATACGTTGCATTTGATGTAAAAGCTACATTAGAAGATTCTATGAAATTAAAAGAAGAATTGTTTTCGCTCACAACGGAGTTTGCCAAAACAACAAATGATTCTTTATTTACTTCAAATAACAGTGGTTTTTATGGTGGCAATTATGTCAAAAAGGATGAACTGACCGGCAAACTGAAAGATACTGTTACTTCGCTTTCAATTGGTCAGGTTTATGGACCATATATTGATAATAATGCGTACATTCTTGCAAAACTTGTTAATAAAAAAGTGATGGCCGATTCAGCTAAAGCCTCTCACATTTTAAGAAAAGTAACGAATGGGGATCTTGTTCAACTCGCTGCAGCTCAAAAATTTATTGACAGTCTTAAAACTGCAATTAAAAGCGGAACTGTATCTTTTTCTGATGCAGCAATTAACAATAGCCAGGACGGATCTGCAACTAAAGGAGGAGACTTGGGTACGTTTGCCCCTGGCGCCATGGTTGGGCCTTTTAATGATGCTGTATTTAACGGTAAAGAAGGGGAACTGTATACTGTAACCACAGAATTTGGTGTACACTTAATAAAAGTAGATAAACTCAAGTATGTTAATAATGATTTGAAATATAGTATAGCCTATGTCGCCAAACCTATTATTCCTTCAGAAGGTACACAAAATGCTTTGGAAGATAAAGTGATGGCATTGCTTGAAAATACTAAAACTATTGACGATCTGAATAAACTGGCCAATGGAGATATTAAAGTATCTACTGTGGGTGGCCTGAAAAAAAATGATTACAATTTCGGAGAATTGGGTGCAAGCCAGACTTCAAGAGATATCATTAGATGGGCTTTTGAAGATGACACGGAAGCAGGAAAAGTTTCTGCAACATTGTATACCTATACAGATGATGCCAATTACGTAGACAGTAAACATGTAATTGTTGGCCTTAAATCCATTGATAAACCAGGCCTTGCTTCTGTTGAGTCAGTAAAAAGTAAAATTGAGCCATTGGTTAAAAATGCTAAAAAAGCCGAAAAAATTAAGTCAAAAATTTCCGGAACAGATTTAAATACCATAGCATCAACATTTACCCAGACAGTGGCTAAAGCAGAAAATGTTAGCTTTGGATCGGGAACGATTCCGGATGGAGGACAGGAACCATTAGTTATTGGTAAAATATTTGCACTTAATGCAGGCAGCACTTCAAGTGCAATTGTTGGAAATACAGGAGTGTATATTGCAAAATTGAATTCAAAAGTACCTGCTACGACAGAAGCCGGGGCTTTCGGATCAAAAATGCAACTGACGCAGCAATCAAGAATGCAGGTCAGTTATAAGTTAATGGAATCACTTAAAAAAGCAAATAAAGTGGAAGACAACAGATTCACTTTTTTCTGATAATTTTTTAATGGGCTAAAAAAAGCGAGCTGATAAAGAAGATTTTGTCAGCTCGCTTTTTATTTTAAAGAATTTTATACCATTGTATCAGTATACTTCGTTTTACAAAAGAATAAATTTGAAATTTATGAGGCTCCTTGTTATTATCTTTTTAACATTATCTATATTGGGATGTAGTAATAAAAAAGTTGAATCATTTTATGAAAACGGCCAACTGAAAGAAGTGTATTATTTGAACAAATCTCAATTAAAAAATGGCACCTTCCTGGCCTATTACGAATCAGGAAAACTAAAAGAAGAAGCGAATTATTTGAATGGGGTTTTGACAGGTAAGCGAAGACTTTATTTTGATTCAGGAAAGGTTGAAATTGAGGAATTATATTCAGATGATGGGAAATTAAACGGGGAGTACAAAGTGTATTATCCCGACGGCGCCTTATACCTGGAAAAACTATATAAAAATGATGTGATCACCGGAACGTTAAAAGTATACTACCCGGATGGAAAGTTTAAGGAAGAAGTTACCTTTGATAACAATGAAGAAAATGGTCCCTTTATCGAATATTACAGGAATGGACAGGTGCATTGGAAAGGAACGTATAGAAATGGCGATAATGAATATGGCGTCCTTTACGAATTTGATTCCTTAGGTGCACCCATAAAAATTATGAAATGCGATACCATGGCAATTTGCCGCACAGTTTGGAAACCGGGTATGCCTGAAATAAATGTTGATACAATAAAATTATGAAGTTTATATACACGTTGACCGCATTATACTGCTTTGTTTTTCCCCGGATCTCCAATGCGCAGTTAGGAGGAAATGATGCCTATTCTTTTTTGAATCTGCCGGCTTCAGCACGTATTACCGCGTTGGGAGGCTGTCTCATAGGCGTGCAGGACGAGGATGCGAATGTGGCCTTGGCAAATCCGGCTTCACTAAATAGTAAAATGCATAACAGAATATCCTTTTCTCATAATTTTCATTTTGCCGACATTCAAAACGGCTATGTATCATACGCCAGAACTTTAGAAAAATTAAAAATAAATGCACACTTGGGTGTTCAGTATATCAATTATGGTGAGTTTCCCTATGCAGATATTTTAGGAAATCAGAATGGAACATTTTCTGCCAGGGAAACTGCTTTTGTATTGGGGGCTTCTAAAAAAATTGCAGATAGAATTTCTGTTGGAACAAATATTAAAGGGGTTTTTAGTAATCTGGAATCATATTCTTCAACAGGCTTACTTTTCGATTTTGGCGTGAATTACTTTAAAGATTCAACCGGATTTATTTTAACCTTCCTTGTAAAAAATATTGGAACAGAATTGACCACCTACAATGGAGTTCGATTTGGAACCCCGCTTGATGTACAGATTGGTATTTCAAAAAGACTGAAACATCTTCCATTTCGATTTTCTATTATAGGCCATCAATTACATAAAGCCAATGTTAGATATGATGATCCCGACAAAATAATTCAAACTGATATTTTTGGAGAACAGATTAAGGAAAATGATTTTTCCAAATCGGTCGATAATATATTCAGACATATAATTATCAATGGGGAATTTTTATTGGGTAAAAACGAAAATCTGAGGCTTAGGTTTGGCTACAATCACTTGAGAAGAAAAGAACTTTCTTTAGCCACCTTCCGGAGTCTCGCCGGATTCAGCCTTGGATTTGGAATTAAAATTAGTGCTTTTAAACTGGATTATGGAGTTGGATATTATCATGTGGCTGGTGCCACAAATCATATTTCCATCAGTACAGATTTAGACCACTTTTTTAAAAAATTCTAATGTCCTAAGAGCTGCATGACAACATAGAGCAGCCGATTTTTTCTTTAGCCCAATCCGGTCTTTTGGCAAACCATTTTTCATATTCAGGTTGTTCATCATAAGGCCTTTTAAGCATCTCATATAATTCATGAAGAAGCATATAATTATTTTTTTCTGCCTGTTCTATAGCCATTTGGGCCATATAATTTCTAAGCACATATTTTGGATTTACCACATTCATTTTTTCTTTTCTTTCTTCATCATTTAGCTTCTCCGATTTTAGCCTTTCCCGATATTTTGAGCCCCACGATATAATCTGAGGTAAATAACGGTCCACTGTTTCTATGTAAGAGGTATATCTGAATATTTCTTTCCAGTCATTTTCATTACTGTTTGTGTTAATGCCTGAAAGCTTTCTAAAAAACAGAGTCATATCAGCTTGTAATAATTCTAATAAAGCTTCAGTTTCAGCAATAATTTCTTTATCATTTTCAGAAGCTTCAAATAAACCCATCTTTTGAAGCATCATATCCTGATATTTTTGATAATAATTGACTTTAAAATCGTAAAGTATTGTTTTTAATCCTTCCTCATCCTTGATCAGGGGAAATAAAGCGTTGGCCAACTGGAGTAGATTCCATTGGGCAATAATATGCTGGTTTCCATAACGATACCTTTTACCTGGCAAATCCGTTGTATTAGGAGTCCAGTCCGGATCATAATTGTCGATCCATCCGAATGGACCGTAATCCAGAGTAAGACCCGAAATAGACATATTGTCTGTATTTAACACGCCATGCACAAATCCAACTCTTCTCCATTCAACGATCAAATCACAGGTTCTGTCAGATACTTCTTTAAAAAAACGGAGGTATTTATGTTCATCACCTGTCAAATGTGGGAAATAATGTTGAATGGTGTAGTCAGTAAGACTTTTTAAGATATCAATTTCATTTCTGTAGGACAACAATTCAAAATTTCCAAATCGGATAAAATTGGGAGCGACCCGACAAATGACAGCGCCTGGTTCAAAGAGTGCATTGCCATTATACATAACATCTCTAAGTACTTCTTCCCCGGTAAGCGTGAGTGAAAGGGCACGGGTAGTGGGTATGCCCAAGTAATGCATAGATTCACTGCATAAATATTCACGAATGGACGAGCGTAATACAGCAAAACCATCTGCCGTTCTGGAATATGGCGTTGGACCCGCACCTTTCAGTTGTAAATTTAATGGACCATGTAAAGAGTCTGTTTCACCCAGATTAATTGCCCTTCCATCTCCTAGCTGACCGGCCCAATAACCAAATTGATGCCCGCCGTAACACATGGCAAATGGTTTACTCCCTTCAGCTAATGTATTTCCCGACATAATGCTTGTAAATATGGGACTGCTGCAAAAAAAAGGGTCTGGAAATAGATCTTTTGCCAGTTCTTTGTTATAAATAATTAATTCTGGATCTGCCATCCCTTTTGGCATGACAAAAGAATAGCACGCATTCATAACTTGCCGGGGAATATTTTGAGTATCAGAATCGCCGGGTAGTGATTCGGTAAATGAATTGCTAACTTTTAGATTTTGCATATTTATATCAAGTGCGGTGAAAAATTAGTAACAACTTTTTGTGCATTGGGTTCTTCCGGAAAGCGATTACATAAAATTCCTTACCTTTGTCATATAAATATAGGAACATAATATGAAATTCGGAACTAAAGTAATTCATGCAGGTATCGAACCGGATCCATCCACGGGCGCAATCATGACACCCATATATCAGACTTCTACCTACGTACAGGCTGCACCGGGCAATCATAAGGGATACGAATATGCCAGAACTCAAAACCCAACCAGAACAGTGTTGGAAAATAATCTGGCAAGCCTTGAAAACGGAACGGATGCGATTTGTTTTGCCAGTGGGCTGGCTGCAATGGACAGCGTTTTAAAGTTACTGAAACCCGGTGATGAGGTGATAGCGACAGATGACTTATATGGGGGTTCTTATAGGTTGATGACCAGGGTTTTTAGTAAATATGGTATCAAATTTCAGTTCACCGGAATGAGTGATGTTCATAAGTTGAATGATTTGGTTACAGCCAACACAAAACTGGTTTGGATCGAAACCCCAACCAATCCCATGCTGAATATTATTGATATTGAAGCGGTATGCAAGCTCCTGGAAGGTAAGGGTATTCTTGTTTGTGTTGACAATACTTTTGCTTCACCTTTTCTTCAAAACCCGTTGGACTTGGGTGCTGATTTGGTATTACATTCTGCCACAAAATACCTTGGTGGGCATTCAGACGTTATACATGGCGCAGTAATTACTAAAAGTAAACAATTGGCATCTGAGCTTCGATTTTTGCAGAATGCAGCGGGGGCAGTTCCCGGACCACAGGACTGTTTTTTGATTTTAAGAGGTATAAAAACGCTTCATATCCGAATGGAAAGGGCTTGTTATAATGCCCAAAAAATAGCAGAATATCTTCAGAATCACCCCAAAGTTGCTAAAGTGTATTATCCGGGATTTCCTTCGCATCCGGGCCATGAAATAGCCAAAAAACAAATGAAAATGTTTGGGGCTATGCTGTCTTTTGATTTAAATGAAAATATAGAAGCCAACGCTATAAAGATTCTAAGCGGAACTCATTATTTTTCATTGGCAGAATCGCTGGGTGGTGTGGAATCTCTGATTGGTCATCCGGCAAGCATGACCCACGGATCTATACCCAGAGAGGAAAGAATAAAAGTAGGGCTTACAGACACGCTGATCAGACTTAGTGTGGGCATTGAAGATGTAGAAGATTTAATCCTTGATCTGGATCAGGCGTTAGCAAAAATATAGACAACGTTTAGTATTAAAAAGCTATTTCTGTGCATAATTCAATTAAAAACTGGTCCCTGGATGACCGCCCCAGAGAAAAACTTTTATTTAAAGGCAGACAGGCACTCACCGATTCCGAATTGCTGGCGATCATTTTAGGCTCCGGTTCACCGGGCGAAACGGCAGTAGAATTGAGCAGAAGGATTCTGAACGATTTTCAAAATAATCTGAACGAACTAGGTAAAATACCTATAAAAACATTAGTTAAAAATTACAAAGGCGTAGGCGAAGCTAAAGCGATCAATATTGTCGCAGCATTGGAATTGGGCCGAAGAAGACAGGAAACAGACCCGGTGGAAAGAAGTATTATCAAGTCCAGTAAAGACGCCTATATGATTTTGTCTCCTTTGGTTTCCGATTTACCTCATGAAGAATTTTGGATTTTACTCTGCAATCGTGCAAATAAAGTAATACACAAGGAAGGAATAGGAAAGGGTGGCATCCATAGTGTTGTTGTTGATTCCCGAATTGTTATCAAAAGTGCTTTATTGCATTCCGCTTCTTCAATGGTCCTTTGCCATAATCACCCCAGTGGCAACCTCAAACCGTCTGCTGAAGATATGAAACTGACACAGTCTGTTAAAGCAGGTGCTGCATTGTTTGATATTAATGTTCTTGACCATATCATTATTGGAGAGAACAGTTATTATAGTTTTGCCGATGAAGGTATAATTTGAATATAAAATGAATAGTAAAAAGCATTTGGAAAAATACGTGAACTTTAATCAATGGGCGAATTCCATCATTACGGAATGGATTTTTAACAATGATTTAAACTTCATGAATGTAGAAGTAAAAAGCAGTTTTTCTACCATTGATAAAACATTGGCGCATATTTGGGTGGCCGAATACATATGGCTGAAACGAATTATCGGAGAAGCATATGAGAACCCGCTTCAGGTGTTCGAGAATAAAAGTACACATTTTATTGTTGAAAAACTGATGAATAGCAGCCATGACCTGGTATCTTTTATTAATGATCTACCGGATGAAAGACTACTGGATATAATAAACTACAGGTTATTATCCGGCGATGAAGGCGCTGCAAGTATTGCAGACATTCTTCAGCACGTAGTAAATCATAGTACCTATCATCGGGGACAACTGGTTACCATGGGCCGGGGTTTAGAATTTAGCCAGCCTCCCAAAACGGATTACATGGAGTATGTCCGAATTATTGCCCAACACAAATGAAGCCGTACCGGCACCTTTGGGTTCTAAATTTGTGCCTTAGTTAAAATGTGTTTGATGTAATAATAATTTGCCTTATACAATTAGTAATGGATAAATTCCGGATATCATATAAACCACTTAGGTAATTTTGAAAAGGCTGAAATTGATTTGTTTTTTAATTTTATAAAACAAACCACTTTAAAAAAACTAAAAATATAAAAATTAAAACCAGAGCATGGTAAATCGATGGTCCATTTGCTTTAAAACGCTGTACAATGGTTTTTTTGGAAAGTATTAATCCTGCAAATATTAATGTAATACCCAAAATGTCCAGCCATTCATATTGTTGCCACCAATTTAGAATGGCTGGACATAATAATTTGGATAGTATAAATATATAATTTACAACATTAGGCATCGAAAGCAGACTTGATCAACTCTTCTTGTTGTATATCATGAACTTTTTTAAATCCTGTAGCTGGCGATGCACTGGCTTTTCTTGAAATCAATTCGATAGGATCTTTTCTGAAATAATTCATAAGATACGACCATGATCCCATATTTGCCGATTCTTCTTGTACCCAGAAGAACTTCGCCTTATTATACTGTTTTATTATTTTCCTGATCTGTGCTTCAGGAAGCGGATAAAGCTGTTCGATCCGGATAATGGCGGTGTCTGTTATTTTATTATTCCTTCGGTATTCATTTAATTCATAGTAAATTTTACCGGAACAAAACAATACCCTTGCTGCCTTTGTAATGGTAATGTCCTCAATGACTTCCAAAAAGCGTGAATTTCCGGTGACCTCTTCAATATGACTTACACATTCCGGATGTCGAAGCATCGATTTTGGCGACATGTGTATCAATGGTTTTCTGTAAGGCATAGCCAATTGTCTTCTGATCATGTGAAAAAAGTTAGCCGGCGTCGTTACATTACAAACAATCATATTGAAATTAGCACACATCTGTAAGAATCGCTCCAGTCTGGCACTGGAATGTTCCGGACCTTGTCCTTCCATACCATGTGGCAAAAGCATTACTAAAGCACTCATTCGTTGCCATTTGCTTTCTCCGGCGCTGATAAACTGATCAACAATGGTTTGGGCCCCATTATAAAAATCTCCAAACTGAGCTTCCCAAATAGTCAGATGATCTGGCGAAGAAAGGGAATAACCATATTCAAATCCTAAAACTGCAAACTCTGATAATAAAGAATTATAGATCATATATTTGCCTGATACTCCGGCAAGTGTATTTAATCTGTTGTAACCTTCATTGGTTTTTTCGTCAAAAAACACAGCGTGCCGATGTGAGAAAGTCCCTCTTTTAACATCCTGTCCACTCATTCTGACATTTTTTCCTTCCATCATCAGAGAACCATATGCCATAAGTTCACCGAATGACCAGTCAATTTTTTCAATATCTAAAAGATCCTGCTTGGATTTCTGCAAACGCTTAATTTTTGAAAGCGGGGTAAATCCTTCGGGAATTGTCATCAGGTGTTTTAAAATAGTGGCAGCATCTTTTTTGCTGATACCGGTTACAGGAGTGACCATGTCAGATACCTCGATGGTTTTTTTAAGCTTACGCCAATGTTGCTCTGGTTCCTGATAGACATACGGTAATACCTTTTGTTTTACCATATCCAGCCTGTCTTGCAATTCAGCCCAAAAATTTTGCTCCAGTTCTTCGCCGAGTTTGACGTCCACATCGCCCCTTGCAATAAGTTTGGATAGATATAATTCTCTTGGGTTTTTATGCGAATCAATTAAATCATACATCTGGGGTTGGGTAAATTTGGGATCATCACCTTCGTTGTGCCCGTGCCGGCGGTAACATACCATATCAATAAATACATCATTGTTGAATTTCTGTCTGTACTCAACAGCCAGTTCGGATGCAAATACCACTGCTTCCGGGTCATCGCCATTAACATGAAATACCGGAGCCTGAACCAAACTTGCCGCGGCAGTACAGTAGGTTGACGATCTGGCATCATCAAAATCAGTAGTAAATCCAATCTGATTGTTAATGACAAAGTGTATGGTGCCTCCTGTAAAATAGCCATCCAACTGGCTCATTTGCGTAGTTTCATATACAATTCCCTGTCCGGCTACAGCACTGTCTCCATGAATCAAAATAGGTAAAATACGGTCGTAATCACTGCCATACAACAAATCTGCTTTAGCTCGTGTAAAACCTTCCATTACGGGATTTACAGCCTCCAGGTGTGATGGATTTGGTGCCAGTTTCAGATGTACCAATTTGCCCGAAGGCAATGTCATTTGTGAAGAAAATCCCAAATGGTACTTTACATCACCATCTCCAAAACTCTGATCAAGTATAGCTGTTCCTTCAAATTCATTAAATATCTGATCATAAGTTTTTCCCAAAGTATTGGCAAGAACATTTAATCGCCCTCTGTGTGCCATTGCCATCACCACTTCTTCTACTTTACCATCCGTGGCCTTGGTTATAATGGCATCCAATGCCGCTATAGTGGTTTCACCACCTTCCAGTGAAAATCTTTTTTGCCCTACGTACTTGGTGTGTAGAAATTTTTCAAAAATAACAGCCCCGTTTAATTTTTTTAAAATCTGCTTTTTCTTTTCAACTGATAAACCATAACTCCCATCAAAAACCCTGTTTTCCAATTTTTCGCGCATCCATAGCCGTTTCTCCCGATTTTCTATATGCGTATATTCTACTCCCAGATTACCACAATATATATTTTTTAGTTTTTCTAGAATTTGGGCAAGCGTTGCATTTTTAAGACCTATTTCTTCACCGGCAACAAAAACCTTATCCAAATCAGAGGCTTCAAGGGCATAATCGGAAAGCTCTAAATGCGGTTTTCTGTCTTTTCGTGGTTTGAGCGGATTGGTAGTCGATAATAAATGCCCCCTGCTTCTGAAACCATGAATAATGGACAATACACCAAATTCTTTTTCAGAAAGACTTTTATTTGTTTTTTGCCCATCAGGCTCAGCTACACTGTTTGCACCATTACTGAATTCAAAACCATCAAAAAACAACCTCCAGCCATCATCTACACCGGCAGGGTCTTTTTTGTAGTCATTATACATGGACTCAATATAAGACGGATGAGCATTAAATACATATGAATAATCCTTCATTTTTATACTGTTTTATTATTTTATTGTACCTGTTTGAATAAATTTTTGAATCTTTTTAGTCCTTGCTTTTAAAACAAACTAAAATTAATTTTATTGTTTTTATATGAGTAAAGAAGATTTCACAGTCAGCAAATTTGACCCAAAAATAGGAATAATATCTATTTAAAAAGGCCTGTAAGCATTGTTTTTACTATTTAAACCGGATTTAAAACCTGTTTTACTCTATTAATGTAATAATTATTAGCTTTTTTTGTTCAAAATATTTTTACTTCAAAGAAAAAGATCTAATTTTGCGCTCCAAATTAAAAGTTTTATAAAAATTCAGCTTTATGGCACAGCACAAATCGTCTAAAAAAAGAATCAGACAGGATATAAAAATTCGACTTCGAAACAGATACTATAAAAAATCTGCCAGAACCTCTATTGCAAAACTGCGACATATGACTGATAAAAAAGAAGCAGAGACTTTCCTGCCTAAAGTAATCAGCATGGTTGATAAGCTGGCTAAAAAGAATACCTGGCATAAAAATAAAGCATCAAATCTTAAGTCTAAGTTGACGAAATACGTTAACAGTCTTTGATTTAATTAAATAGTTAAGATTTAAAATAATTAAGGTGTATACTTATGTGGTGTACACCTTTTTTAGTTTTCCCGATTTTGGTTCAATTACTTTATAGCTATACTTTTTCCCTTCTTTTCCGTTATTTACTGTAGTAATACCTTCATTCCAAATTATCCACCTCATTTTGCTGCTGTTCTGACTTGTAATAATAATTTTAAAGGTATTGTTATATTCCCAACATATGCTGCCCTGGCAACGCCGTGTTCAAAAGACGGTATGGAAACAAGGGTAATATCCGTTTTTATTTTGCTGCAACGTAGTAAAACACAGCTGGAATTAAACGACTCCTCCACTTAGCAAAACAAGGACTAGAAGGTCTTTGTCCCGAGGTTGTCCCGAGGTTGTGCCGACCTAACCCGTAGTATAAGCCATAGAAACGTTATGGAAACCCCATGGATACCTTATGTATTAACCGTTTACGGTATCCATTTTTATCAATACCTGTATACCCGATCTTAGCAGTGATTTTTGCAAACCATTCAATCGATCCATATGAAGCATTGGACTTTGTTATTTGAGAAAAAAGGAGAGCGGAAACTGACAGACACGCGCAGTATGAAGTTCTTTTTTATAATATAGGTTATTGTTTTGTTGGTATTCAGAAATTTTAAACCTGCGATGGAGGACTGAATTGTTTTATTATTGTATGAATGATAATTTTTAAAAGATCAGGAATATTGGACCACTATACCAAACGGAGTTGAAATGTATGGAATATTAAAGGATGACGAGTGCTTAAATAGCCACAGTTTGATAGGAACTGACTAATATCATGCAATCAGAATGGCATTTCTTAATTTCGGATTAATATATTTGGGATTAAATCATTATTATGGCCAGCTTTAGAGTACGTCCAAAGTTTGAAATGACCAGTGACAAAACGATGGAAAATATTATAAATGCAGTTCGGGAAAAACTTAAAAACAATATTCATAATCTGCAGGGAGAGGGAATGCAGGACCATATCACAATTCGGGTGGAAAGAGCTCACCGGCATTATTGGTCGCCTCAGTTGAGCGTTCTGATGCAACGTGAACCGGCTGACAACTGTACTAAGATAATAGGGGTATATGGACCTATGCCCAACGTTTGGACGCTGTTTGCACTGACGTACCTGGCCTGTGGAACACTCATTATGTTTATTTCTATTATTGGATTTTCACAAAGAGCACTTGGACAAGACGGAATGATTTTATGGGCATTGCCCATCCTGTTTGGTATAACTATAGGCATGTACCTTTTAAGTCAAATGGGCCAAAAGCTGGGAGCAGCTCAAACGTACGCTATACACTATTTTTTTGAAGAGGCATTAGGGGAGCCTATTCCGGAAATATAGGCAATTTTTACACTTTTGTTTTTTTAGCAATACTTTTGTTAAGTTCTGTCGGTCAGCCTGTTGATTTATTTGGAGTAATATTTATTAAACGATTTCTCCATAAGAATTATCGCGATTTAACAGGCATATTTTTATTTTTGCAGTATGAAACCGAAATCAGTAGATATTACAATTCTGAAAAAAGCTTATACTCTTCTTTGTACAGCAAAAGCAATAACGGAGACCTTTGATGAACAGTTCAAACTGGTGTCAAAATACGTACATGCCACTTCAAGAGGCCATGAGGCGATTCAAATTGCACTTGGTATGCAGCTTACCCCAAAGGATTATGTAGCGCCGTATTACCGGGATGATGCGATGTTGCTGGCCATCGGAGTGGAACCGTATGATTTGATACTTCAGGTGCTTGCTAAAAGAGATGACCCTTTTTCTGGGGGCAGATCGTATTACTGTCACCCAAGCCTGAAAGATGCAGATAAACCCAAAATACCGCATCAATCATCGGCAACAGGAATGCAGGCAATCCCGGCTACCGGAGTGGCAATGGGAATTCAGTATAAAGAAAAAACGGGCCTTGAACTGGAGCCGGGTGCATTGTCGGTTTGTTCTTTAGGAGACGCCTCGGTTACGGAAGGTGAAGTCGCGGAAGCATTACAGATGGCAGCATTAAAACAACTACCGGTATTATACCTGGTCCAGGATAATGGTTGGGATATTTCAGCTACAGCAGAAGAAACCCGGGCCATGAATGCCTTTGAATATGCAAAGGGCTTTCCTGGAATTGAGGCAGTTAGCATAGATGGAAGCGATTTTCCGGCATGCTTTCAAACGGTAAGTGATATTTTAGATAAAATCAGAACAGAACGACGACCATTCCTTTTACATGCAAAAGTGCCCTTGCTCAATCACCATACTTCCGGTGTCCGTAAAGAATGGTACAGGCATGACCTCGAAATTCATCAGCAACAGGATCCGTTTAATAAATTAAAAAAAGTGCTGACTTCATTAGGTCTGGAAGAAAATGAGCTTCATGAGGTGGAGGTAACAGCAAAAGAGAGGATTGGAGCAGACCTGCTAAGAGCAACAAAAGCGCCTGACCCGACACCTTCAGATCTTTTTACACACGACTTTGCACCTACGCCGGTAGTTTTTGAAAGCGGTGAACGTAGTCCTATGGATGGGGAGGACAAAGTGATGGTAGATTGTGCATTAATCGCAATTCAGGAGTTGATGGAATCCCATCCCGAATGTTTGTTATATGGGCAGGATGTTGGCCGCAGGCTGGGTGGTGTATTCAGAGAGGCCGCTACATTGGCTGAAAAGTTTGGTGATTTACGTGTTTTTAATACAGCGATTCAGGAAGCATTTATCGTAGGCAGTACAGTGGGCATGTCTGCTGTCGGACTTCGGCCAATCGTGGAAGTACAGTTTGCAGATTATATTTGGCCGGGCCTGAATCAACTTTTTACTGAGGTAAGCCGAAGTTGTTATTTGTCAAATGGAAAATGGCCGGTAAGTATGGTTCTTAGAGTACCCATTGGTGCCTATGGCAGCGGTGGACCTTTTCACAGTTCCAGTATTGAATCAGTTCTGACAAATATCCGTGGTTTAAAAATTGTCTATCCGAGCAACGGGGCAGATCTGAAAGGATTAATTAAAGCAGCTTATTTAGACCCGAATCCGGTGGTAATTCTGGAGCATAAAGGGCTGTATTGGAGCAAAGTTAAAGGCACGGAAACCGCTAAAAGAAAATTACCGGATAAGGATTATATCCTTCCCTTAGGTGTTGGCCTCATGGTACAGGAACCCAAATTGGAGGCTTCTTCAAATAAAGTACTGATCGTCACTTATGGCATGGGCGTGCACTGGGCCTTAAATGTGGACAGCAGTCTTTCTTCGCAAATAGGGATTCTCGACCTAAGGACGTTATACCCGTTGGATGAGTCATTAATGTACAGTAAAGCAAAAGAGTATAACCGGATAATCGTCCTGACCGAAGAACCGGTCAATAACACATTTGCTCAAAGCATTGCTGCCCGGATTCAGGAGCATTGTTTCGAATATCTTGATGCCCCGGTCATAACTATTGGGTCAGAAAATATGCCGGCAATTCCGCTCAATGAAATATTAGAATACACCATGTTACCCAACGCTGAAAAATTAAGTGAAGCCATCAGAAAAATTCTGGCATATTGATGCAACCTTATTTTAAATGACATTGTCCTTTATTATTATTTAGAAGTCTTAAATACCAAACGATGTTTCAAAATTTAATCACAATTTCATTTATTTTATGGTGTTATGGGTTACAGGCACAAAGTAAAGTGCTTCCTCCTTTTAGCGCTGTTTCAACCGCCGGAAGTGTTCAGGTAGAATTAATTAAGGGCAATGAAGAAAAAGCAGAATATAATATATTGAAAGGAAGCCCTGAAGATTTATATATGGAAGTGGAGCAAGGTACACTCATAGTTAAGATTAAATCAAAAAACAGCTGGTGGAACCGTTCTGAAACGAAAGCCAAAGTAAAGGTCTTTTACAGGAGCCTGGATGGTATTGAAAGTGCAGCAGGGTCATCTGTCAAATCTGATGACGTCATGAATACCACTTCATTGAGTGTGGAGGCCTCCAGTGGCTCTAACTGCAATTTAAACCTGGATGGAAATAATGTAAAATTGTATGCATCTTCCGGAGCCAAAATTTTAGTAAAGGGAAAATGCAAATGGTTAACCCTGGATGCCTCTTCCGGATCCAGAATTGATGCCGCTGATTTTCCGGTTGCTGAAGCAGAGGCTGAAGTCTCCTCAGGGGCAAGCATAGCAGTTAACGCCTCAAAAAAACTCAAGGCAGATGCTTCATCAGGAGGAAGCATAAAATATAAAGGCAAACCGGAAAGTACAAACTTTGATTCAGGAATGTCAGGAGGTAGCATAAAATCCTTCTAAAGTATATCCTGAATTCCAGGTTGACTTTCTTTTGTAATTACGCCTCATGCATAAAAACGACATAATAACTTCTGCTATTTTGTCATCTTTAATTACAATGCCCACCAGGAAATCATCATATTTTGACCTGTCTGACTTTTTGTTATTGCAGGGTTATTGAGCAAACTTATTTGTCTTGGAGAAAGATATCTTTTTGGATCTATTTGTTTGGCTATGGCCATATTAACTTTTGTTTTTTGTAAACCCGTCATTGGGATGATCCGGTATTTGGATTTTGAAAGGTAATATTTGTCGTCTTCATCTTTTTGATAGGGACCAATAGGTCGAATCAATATTTTACTGCCATTCTGAATGGCACCAAAAACTTCATCTGCACAACCGGCTCTTCGCGAAGAGTTAACAATCTGCTCAAGTGAAGATTGATCTTTTCGGTATGTGACTTTAACTACTTCTTTACCATACATATATCCGGCTTCCGTTCCTATTACGCCACCAAGACCGCCAATTTCTTTTTCTCCGGCCCAAAAACATCCCATTCCAAAATAAACTTCATCAACCAATCCTTTTTCAAAACCTTCATACTCGTCAATTAATAAGGATAAATATTCCGGAATAGTACAACCTGAATCACTTAATGCTTGGCGTATGGTTATCAACGTTTTATAAGTAGACCGGAAATCATTCTGACGAGGCACAATATCGGTTTCTGATTCATCGATAATCCGAACAACAGGATTGTTCCAGGCAGGTTCATTAAATTTATGAAGGACCAATGCATCATTTCCTGCCAGATTGTTATAAATACACAAGGGAATAAAGTATGTTTCAATAATTTCTACAATTAGGGGATGTGACAGAACCTTGTTTCCATATGTTGTACAATTACTGCAACCCGGAACTTCCTGAAAAAGAATAAATAGAGGTAGTTTTTTTTCTTTGGATTTATTTAAAGCGACATTGTAGTTTCGGTTCCAGTGCACTTTTCCAAGTTCAACTGGATTATCTTTTGGGTACTTTATATATTGTGAAAAGGACTGTAGTGGAAAGTTAATGGTAATAAATAATACCCAAATCACATATTTCATTTGCATAAAACCTAATTTTACAACCCAATATATGACAAATGTGTAAGATTTAACAATAGCGCACTTTTTTAATCATAATCCAATTGCGTAAAACAAATGCTTAGCCAACAGACAGATCAATTAATACAACTGGTTCATTCCCTGACTAAAGCGGAGAAAAGAAGTTTCAGATTATTTGTTAACAGGGATAACAATGTTGGAGATAAACTATATATGCAATTATTTGATTACATAGATCAAATAAAAACCTACAACGAACCTGATTTGCTTAAGAAATTGCCTATGATTAAAAAGGCACAACTTTCGAATATTAAAGCAAATTTAATGAAACAAATTTTGACAAATTTGCGGCATCTGCATAAACAATCCTTTTCTGAAATTTCTATCAGGGAAATGTTGGATTATTCAAAAATATTGCAGTCCAAAGGAATGACCAAATCAAGCCTGGACATGCTGGACAAGGCCAAAAAATTAGCCGAAACATCGAATGATACTTTACTTTCTTATCATATTCTGGATGAAGAAAGAAAAATTGAAACACAATATATAACTGGCAGTTCAGCGGCAAAAGCAATAGAATTAAACAATAAAAGTTTGAAACTATTGCAAAAAGTCTCTACACGCGATAGATTGGCAAATGTGTCCCTGATGTTATATGGAATGTACCTCAAATATGGCTATGTAAGAGACAAAAAGGATTTTGAACAGGTAAAAGATTATTTTTATTCAAATTTGCCGGATGTGAAACCACACAAACTTGGCTTCTATGAAAGGATTTATTATTATCAGTCCTTTGTTTGGTATTATCATATGACGCAGGATTTTGTCAATTATTACAAATATTCTCAAAAATGGGTGGATTGTTTCAGGGACTTTCCTCATATGATTCATGAAGATCAGATTCTTTATTTCAAAGGCCTGCATAATGCATTAAATGCCCTGTATATGGCAGGGAAGACGTCAAAATTTTTAATAAATTATAAAGCATACCTCGATTTTGAATCCCAATTTTCAGAACAAATGTCGGATGGGCAATTATCCCAATACCATTTATTTAAATATGTACATTTGTTAAATAAAATATTTTTAACCGGTAATTATCAAAATGGTGTAAACGAGCTGACTGAAATAAAGCAAGTTCTGAAACTTGGCAGACATCGATGGGATGTCAATAGAGAAATGATATTTTATTATAAAATAGCCTGTGTTTATTTTGGAGCAGATGAATATGATTCAGCATTGGATTTTCTTCTTAAAATAAACAATAGCCCAATAGGCGGATTAAGAGAAGACATACAGTGTTTTGCAAGGATATTGACCCTGATTACACACTATGAACTTGGAAATGATTTTTTGATCAGTTATCAAATCAAATCGGTATACCGTTTTTTGATTAAAATGCAGGACTTGCAGGCAGTACAAAAGGAAATATTGAATTTTTTACGTAGGACGACTCTTATGTCGAAAGATGATCTAAATTTGGAGTTTAAAAAGCTGAGAACCAAGCTGATAAAATTTCAATTAGACCCGTACGAAAGACGTCCGTTTCTATACCTCGATATAATATCATGGCTGGACAGTAAAATTAATAAAAAGCGAATTCAGGAAATAATTCAGGAGAAATTACAGAACAGTAAAAATGTTATTTCACCGTAGCTTCCTGTTGTGTTTTAAGATCTAATAAATAGTTTATTACATGTTGATTAAATATGGTTGGCTTTTCAATATTAACCACATGACCACAATCTTGTATTATCAGTAATGCGGCATGTTGAACATCTGTTATCCGGCTTCGGATCGAATTCAGGAAAAGGTGATCCTGGTCACCCATAACATACAAGGTGTTTATTGGCAAACTCACTTTAAATTTTTTAAAAAGTTCTGCCATGTGATCGGAAAGTTTATACCATCTTAAAAATTCCTTTCGGTATAGTTTCTGTGCCTCTTTTATAAATACATTCCTTGATTCAGCATGATTTTTAGAGGGCATTATAACATGAGCAAAGAGTTTATATAACCACATGTGGGGCATGAAATTTTTAAAAATTTTACCCAATAAAATCCACAACTTTGATTTTATATTAAAATCAATTATTGCACCAACAAGTACCATAGATTTCATGCGACCTCCTATCATTTCTCCAAGTTGCCGTATGATTATGGTGCCCAAGGAAACGCCTATAAAATGAGCGGGCGGCAATTTTAAATGGTCAATAACCCGAATGATATCAGAAGCAATCATTTCAAAAGAATATTCACTTTGGTTGGATTCATTTGAATTGATTTCTGCCGACTTACCATGGCCCCTTAAATCAATCAAAAGCAAATTAAAATGCATTCTGAATGCTTTAAGTTGCTTAAACCAAATAGCCGAACTACCGCCCGCACCATGTATAAATACCACCCATTCTGCCTCAGAGTGGAGGAAGTATTTTTTATAATACAGCATTGTAAATTATATAATCATAACCAAACACAATAATAGGTACTTAGTTTTCGGTAATTCCATTCGACACCCGCTTTCTCCGCATTGATATAATCTTGAAATGGCTAAAAGTGGAAATGTATAACAACTAAAATTTAAAGTTATACTAAGTTTAATACTTAAGCGAATGAATTTTATTTGGAAAGTGGCCGCGATAATATGAGATAATGGATATAAAAAAGCCTGTAAACTTTAAAATTCACAGGCTTTTGTTGACCCATAAGGACTCGAACCTTAAATAACAGAACCAAAATCTGCTGTGTTGCCAATTACACCATGGGTCAATGCGTAAAATCGGGCGCAAAGATAAATCTTATTTCTTTTATTCAGAAAGACTTTTATTACTTTTTTTAAAAAAACCTATCTTTGCATCCAATATGTTAGTTTAATGAATAGATGGCCCTTGTTTTTTTTATCCTATCCAAGGAATATCAGATTTCTTATTCTGGTAGTAGGTAGTTTTATAAGTGTAGCCCTTTTCTCAAAATTTATGATCTGGAATGAACAAAGACCGGGATCATATATTAATGACCCGGTCTTAGCTGCTATTTCTCCGGTTGATTTGAGTTTATTTACTGGGCTCATGACCAACCTGCCCATTCTGATTGGCCTGATCGAAATTATGAGAAAACCAATTAATACAGTATATTTATTATTTGCTGCTATTGGAATTTGCCTCTTCAGAACCCTGACCCTATATTTCGTCATTTTAGAGCCACCTTTAGGTATTATTCCTTTGCATGATCCCATTTTGGAAACTTTTTTTTACGGCGGATCGGTGCTTCTCAAAGATTTATTTTTTTCCGGACATACTGCAAATATCCTTTTAGTTGGTCTTTTAGTAGAAAATATATATTTAAAAAGAATGTTAATTTTCTGCAGTGCAATCGTAGGAATGATGTTAATTATCCAGCACGTACATTACACAATTGACGTTGTTGCTGCGCCCCTCTTCGCAGTCTTAACGTATAAATTAACTATTTTTGTGGCTAATACTACATTCTTAAGAGATATCAAGACAGATAAAAGGGAAGGAAAACTGAGGTGTGAATTTGGGCTCAAAAGTTAAAAATTACGCCCACACTTTGCATCCTTCAGTGCAGTTTGTGCAAATGTCAATATTTTTTCTTCCTTGCAATAATTGATTCCTGAAATTTACATATTCCTTTCCTTTCCAAATTTGCCTGAAGTTCAGTTTTTTAAGATCTCCAAGACGGTGTATTGCATCTTTATCAAAACAACAGGGAACAACCAGCCCATCCCAGGTAATAACACAGGCATGCCATAGTTTCCAGCAATGATTTAATAACTCATTTTTGACAGCATATGAACCATCTTTCAATTTTTTGTATCGGGAAAATTTTTCTATAGATGGAATTAACGAATTACCATTTTCATAGTCATAGATTTGTGCAGTTTTAAGCACAACTTCATCTATACCAATTTTTTTTGCCAGGGTAAATATTTCCGGTATTTGGTGTTCGTTAGGTTTAACAACTAGAAATTGAAAAATGATATGTGGGGTTTTTGATTTCAGTTCTTTTTTCCATTTAACTACATTTTCTGCCCCTTTTAATACAGTGGCTAAATTGCCTTCTTTTCTATAGCTTTCATACGTTTCTTGTGATGTTCCGTCAACAGATATAATTAACCGGTCCAACCCTGATTCAATTGTTTTTTTTGCATTCTCATCATTTAAAAAATGCCCATTTGTAGAGGTTATAGTATACAACCCCCTAAATGAAGCGTATTTGACCATGTCTAAAAATTTAGGGTTAATGTAAGGTTCACCCTGAAAATAAAAAATTAAAAACGTGAGATCTTTATACAAATCATCAATGATTTGTTTGAAAAAATCTGCTTTTAAATTGCCAGTTTCTCTGCTAAAATTTCGAAGACCGGAAGGACATTCAGGACAACGAAGATTACATGCCGTCGTGGGCTCAAAAGATATTGTCATGGGCAAACCCCATTGAATTGCCCTGTGTGTTAATTTTGTTAAATAATATGAAATATACAACAAGCTTATATTCCACAACCTTCTTAAAGTTGTTTTTCGTATAAATTGAAATATATCATAAATGTGAAATGCCACCATATTGTATTTTAAACAAAAGTATAAAAATTATCAGCGCCTGACTTCGGCAACGGTAGCAAATTGAAGGTATTTAATATCTGGAAACATACCAAACGTCAAAAGGTTGATTATTACTGGTTTAATGGATTTACTGGCATTTATTCCCTTATGTTTAACTATGCGATATCCTGCATTTTCATACATTTTGATAATGCTTTTAGTTGTAAAAAACCGCACATGTGTTATATCTAATATACCATTTGCCTGATAATCCCACTTACCTTTAAAAATCAAATCATAAAATGTTCTGAAATATCGGATGTTTGGAATAGAACTTACTATTTTTCCTCCATGCTTTAATTTGGTTTTAAGTTTACTCAGAACAGTATATGGATCATATATATGTTCTAGTACATCATTGCAAATAATGGTGTCAAAATATGCTTCCGGTAGCTTGTCAACAAGAACCTCTACATCACCGATCAACACTTTATGTAATTTTTCAGAAGCCTTTTTACCTTGCGCTTCTTCAAATTCAATACCCCATGCCTCACAATGGTATATATTTATTAAGTGAACAGAAAATCCACCTTCTCCACAACCTATTTCTAAGCTGACGCTTATATTGTCAGGAATAAACTCCATCATTTCTTCTCTTATATTTGAGAAATATCCGGCCGGTTTAGCAATAATGGGGGTTTTCATTTTTAAATTATTTTTATTGTTGGAATAGATCAATTTAAACGCCGGTCAATTGCCATAATGTCTTACTTTTTTGTAAATATTCTTACATAGTCAATTTCCATTTTTTGAGGCCATATGTCCCTGTCTACGTCCTTGGATCCACCCCAATGACCCCCAACAGCAATGTTTAATATAATATGAAATCTTTTATCAAATGGCCAGGTCTTATACCCTTCATGATTATTGTCTAATTTAAAATATTTTTTTCCATCAACAGTCATTATTATCTTATTTTTATCCCATTCCATTCCATAAACGTGGTAATTGCTTTCAGCGTCCGGTAAAAAAATGGACTTTGTATTCTGTGTACCCAATGCATTTCTATACAACTCGGTATGAGCCGAAGCAAAAATACTGTCTGGAATATAACCCACATGTTCCATTAAGTCAATTTCCCCACTTTTGGGCCAATCACCATAAGTCCAATCTGTTGGCAAAAGCCATATTGCCGGCCATGTGCCTTTACCTTTGGGAAGTTTTGCACGGACTTCAACTTTTCCATAAGTCCAATCTCCCTTAAATTTTGATTTGATTCTGGCAGAAGTAAATTCGTACTTATACAAATTTTCCTTTATGGCAGTAATAATGAGGTTTCCATTTTCAATTTTAGCATTTTTTAAACCATTGGTATAGTATTGAAGTTCCGCATTTCCCCAGTTACAAACCATTGGGCATCCGTCTCCTAAATCATATGACCATTTGGTCGTGTCAGGATAACCGGCAATATTGAACTCATCAGCCCATGTCAGTTGATAGGTGTTAGTCGGTTTAAATATGGAACAGGATGAAACCAAAATAACGATGAACCCAAAAAATAGAAGGGCATTTGATCTGATCTTATCCATAAAGCTCGTAATGTATTTGTGTTGTATCATATCCAAGTTTTGAAAGGTTAAGTACTGCTTCATCAATCATACCAGACCAACCACAGATGTAAAATTTTCTGTTTTTATTTATAGTGGCATACTGAGACATATACACCTGATGAATATGACCATGATAAAAGCCGTTTTTTATTTCTTTTGAAAGTGCCGTTGAATATGAAAAATTATTATTTTCTGAGGCAAATTTTTCGAATTCATTTCTGTAAAGTATACCAGCACTATTCTGTGTTCCAAATATAAGATGAATTTTATGAAATGTTGATTTTGTATGTTGAATATGTTGCAGCATGCTTCGGAATGGCGCAATCCCTGTTCCTGTACAAATCATTATAATTTCTTCAGATAAGTCTTTTGGGATTACAAAGTTCCCTTCCGGACCTTTAAATTTAATTATCGAACCAATTTTTACCTCTTCAAAGAGATAGGAAGTACCTACTCCTCCTGCAGATTTTACAATACAAAACTCTAGTATATTGCTTTTGTCCGGCCTGTTTGCTATCGAATAACTACGCCAGCGTTGTAGTCTTTTTTCACCGACTGGCAAATCCATGGTTACAAACTGACCGGGTATGAAGCTAAAAATACCTGCATCATTTTCTACTTTTAAGTTAAATTGCCTGGTGGATTGATTTAACTGTATGATTTCAATAACTTTTCCCTGATACCAGTGTGTAGGCATAATATTTTAAATAAAATTATAATGTGATGAGTGGGTAATATTTATCCCTGATGACATTCATGTGGTGAATTACATGGCCTGCAATAGTATATCCAATAGAAACCACAGAGATATCGGATTTAAAAATAAATCCTTCCCGAAGAAGATCTTCTTCGTATAGACTTTTAAATAGCGCAATGGTAGATTGCCTTACAAACTCAAATTCTGACAATAAATCTTCAAGTTTTCTTCCGGAAGCATGTGCTTTGGAAGCAAACAAATTTTCGTCGTATCCCGGTAATACCGTTTTATCATCTCTGGCAATTCTTAAAGCGCGATAAGCAAATATGCGTTCTGTATCAATAAGGTGCTGGATAATATCCCGTATTGTCCACTTTCCTGGAGAATAAACAGTGTGACCTAACTGTTTAAGCATATCTTTTTCATTCATTAAAAAGCCGGCACCATATAATTCAAAGGCTTCAATAAGGTCAATATCAGGAACATGCGATATATACCGGTCAAAATATTCGGGCATAACGCGTATTAGATTTTTATTTATCATGTTTTGATTTTTTTAGTTTATAAACAACAAAATAATGTAAAATGAATGCAACTTCAAAACTGAATTTTTTATCCTCAAATTTATTTATAAATATGGTGTAATCATATTTTAAAGTTTTATGTTTTTGAAATAAAATTATTTGTAGATTATAGAAGAATTATAAATTAAAGCACAATCTAAATGCGCTGTTATACTACTAAACATTCCGGTCTTTCGTTAAAACTGTAAGCCATAATCTTGAATTTCATTTTTTTACATCATACCTTTGAATTGATAATAATATATTTTTATTGTAGTCTTATTTTTAAAATCTGGACAACACTTGCGAAAAGTTTAATAGTTATTCATTTCGATTGTATCAGGTTTTTATGACCATTCTGAGATCATAATTAATTGATCGTTTTGTTGTTTTCTATTTAAGCAAGAAAATGATGCTTATTATGAGTATTGGATTTCAAGTGTTTATTTCTTCCGGCAATTATTCTTTATTAGCAAGTTGACCACAAGCGGCATCAATGTCTTTGCCCCTGCTCCTCCTGACGGTAACCATAATATCCTGATTGCGTAGGTATCTTGTAAAAGCGGTCATCTTGTCTTCATCGGCCTTAATAAAATTAGTTCCACTGATTGGGTTATACTCTATGATATTTACTTTTACAGGAAATTGTTTGCACAGTTGCGCCAGATTTTTTGCGTCTTCGATACTGTCATTAAAATTCTGGAACATTATGTACTCATAGCTTATTTTATTACTGGTTTTTTCATAAAAGTATTTTAATGAACGCATTAATACTTCAAGGTTATTCTGTTCATTAATAGGCATGATTTCATTTCTTTTCAAATCATCGGCTGCATGAAGTGAAAGTGCCAGATTAAACTTAACCTCTTCATCGGCCATTTTTATGATCATTTTGGCAATTCCGGCAGTACTTACAGTTATTCGTTTTGGGGAAATATTGAGTCCAAGAGGCGAGGTTAATAAAAAAACACTTTCAATTGTACTGCTGTAGGCCAACAACGGCTCACCCATTCCCATATAAACAACATTTGTGAGTGGATGCCCAAACGTTTCTAAACATTGATTATTGACCAATACATACTGATCGTAGATCTCTGCAGCATCCAGATTACGTACCCTTTTCATTTGTCCGGTTGCGCAAAACTTACAGGTTAAACTACAACCGACTTGTGTGGATACACAAACTGTATATCTATCATCTGACGGCACAGGGATTAGTACTGATTCAATTTTATGGCCATCGAAAAGTACAAAACGACTTTTAATAGTACCATCAGCACTTTTCTGGACTTTATCTGTTTGTATACTATTGATGGTGTATTTTTCCTGTAATTTATTTCGCAAAATCTTTGAAATATTTGTCATTTGCTCAAAAGAAGTCGCAGATTTTTGCCAAAGCCATTCATAAAGTTGATTTGCTCGAAATGCAGGTTCTGCCAGATCAATTATTTGTTTTCTTAACTCTTCTAATGAAAGTTTCCTTATGTCTTGTTTTAAAGTATCCGTCATTTTGCAAAGGTAAAGTTTATCAATTCTACAAAACAATTAATCTGAAGATTAATTGACTCATTTAAGATGTTTTATAATTATCGCAGGAAGTTCATGTAACTGGTTCTGATTTAGAAAGTTAAATTTTTTCCTTTTTGTCAGTATTTCAGAAAGGTATTCCTGTTCTGTCTGACCCGGTGTGGGAATTAAAATAGCTTTAATATTTAGTTCATAAATATCCATGATGGTAGAATAGCCGCATCGGCTAATTAATAAACGGCTGGTGTTTAGGTATGTCTCCATTTCTTCACTACTTGAAATGGGCTTAACAGTAATGTGAGGTTCGACCCTTGGCATGGATTTTTTATCTGTTCCCCTGATAAATAGAATTTTATAATCAACGAGGGGATTTAATATATTTAATAATTTGTTTTCAAAGTATGTTCTCTGATTTTCAGGTCCGGTTAATACTACACAGATATCCCATATGACCGGCATCTCTAGTTTTTTAATTCTGCTTATTGGACCTAAATAAAAGGGAGAAAACAATGGATTATTTGATAGCGCCGGACAAATAGCTTTTTCCCCGAAATAATCAGGTACAAAACAAATATCAAATTTTTTTATAAAAAATTGATGGGCTTTACTTCCAAACCAGGCAATTATTTTATTTCTATGAAGTATATTTATTTGATGGGTTAAGTAAATATTTTTTGTTTGTTTGCTCCAAAAGCAGAGACGATTATCAGAAAGTATTATCGTAGCATGATGTTTTTTTGTCAACTTTGCTGCATGCTTTTTCTCTTTTATGATAGTCGCAATTATGGTTGGTAACATGATTAACATGTTTAATAACATGCTGTTGTATCGGTATCGTATACGATAAGATGGAATATTTTCAGAAATCAATTCCGGAAATTCCTTTTTTAAGATCTCAAGAGATTGACCATCTGATGCAATAATTACTTTTTTACATCTTGAAATGAGATACTCTATTATAGGTATACACCGGCTCGCATGACCAAGTCCCCAATTTAAAGGGGCAATAATTACAACGTCATTTGCTGAAAAGTAGGGAGATATAAGTTCTTGAGCAGTTTTACTTAATTTTTCCATAACAAAAAAATTACTTTTTGTTAGGTAAGCCTTATCTCATCATCAGCTTCGTCATAAAACTTATATTCAAATAAATGATAATTTGCATTACTGGTGATGCTAATCCACTTCTTAAATTTGACGTACCATTTCATTTGCATACTTGGAAATCCGTTTTTAAGATATGCATAGATAAATTGGTTTACATGCAGTTTAATTTTGGATTTTGGCCTGGAACTAATAATGTATTCAATATCTCTTTGAATATTATCTATTACCAATATGGAAGGATTCACTTTCCCTGAACCTTGACAAGCTGGACATACCTCTGTTGTATCAATATTAACTTCAGGCCTGGTTCGCTGCCTGGTTATTTGCATTAACCCAAATTTGCTAAGAGGGAGAATTGTATGTTGTGCTCTGTCCCCTTCCATAAAGTCACGCATCTTGTTAAATAAGCTGGTCTTATTATCAGATGATTTCATGTCAATAAAATCTACAATAATAAGTCCCCCGATATCTCTCAATCTAAGTTGTCTGGCAATTTCTTCTGCTGCTTCCAGGTTGACAGCCATAGCTGCTTCTTCCTGATCCTTTCTTTGCATTTTAGGACCACTGTTCACATCAATGACATGCATCGCTTCTGTGTGTTCAATAACAATATAGGCACCACTTCCCATAGTGGAAGTTTTTCCAAATGAAGCTTTTATTTGTCTGTTGATATCGTAGTGATCAAAAATATGCCTGGAGCCTTTATACTGCTGGAGAATTTTAACTTTATCCGGTGCGATAGAGCCAAGATAATCCTTGATACTTTGATGCATTTCTTTATCATCGACGGTTATCTTGTTAAAGTTGTCGTTCAATATATCGCGTAAAATGGAAGAAGTTTTATCAATTTCACTTAGTATCTTATCAGGTAATTTGGTCTGCTTTAGCTGAAGGTACATGGTTTTCCATTTATCTTCCAATTCTCTGATATCATTATGCAGATCGGCAACTTTTTTTCCTTCCGCAGCAGTTCTGACTATTACACCAAAATTTTTTGGTTTTATACTTTCTACAAGGACTTTGAGACGCTTTCTTTCATCAACTGAAGCAATTTTTTTAGATACGGCAACAATTTCAGAGAAAGGAGTAAGAACGACATAGCGCCCGGGTAAAGTCAGTTCACAGCTCAATCTGGGCCCTTTGGTTGAAATGGGTTCTTTTAATACCTGAACCAGAACATGCGTGTTTTTGTCAAAAACCTGATCAATTTTTCCGGTTTTTGGATTGTCGTCTTCCAACTCAAAATTTTCTAGTAATGCGCTGTTATAGCTCCCTTTCATAACAGCATTGGTATACTTTATAAGAGATTTAATCTGAGGTCCCAAATCAGTATAATGTAAAAAAGCATCTTTTCTGTGTCCGATATCCATAAACCCGGCATTCAATCCCGGCATTAACTTTTTGACACTTCCTAAAAATATGTCACCAACAATAGAGTTATTGTTGGTTTTCTGGCGGTGAATCTCTACAAGTTTCATGCCTTCAAGTAAAGCAATTTCCACTTCTGTTGGAGATGACTTTATTACCAATTCTTTATCCACAACAATTTATTGAAGAAGTCATATATTTTATTTAATGCAAAATGACTTAAATCATAGGGCATACTTAAATTACAATTTAATTATATACCATTAGAATTAAAAATCACTTTTTTCTTAAAATGAATCAAACAGCGACCTTGTTTACAAAGAAGTTTCGGCAAACACGTTTGAAGATGATTGGATACAGAGTAGTAATTATAACTAACGTATTACAAATAAAGGTAATACATTAGCATTTTTAAGCTTATTATCTTTTTTGAGTCCTTTATTAATAAAGCAAATCCATCGCATCAAACCCAAACCGAAAATGCCAGGCAGATTAATTCCGCCTGGCAACAGATCGTTTAAAATTTATCTGTTCTTTTTCTTATGTCTGTTTTTTCTTAATCTTTTTTTACGCTTATGCGTGGATATTTTATGACGTTTTCTTTTTTTACCACAAGGCATATTTCAATATTTTAAAAGTAAATTAATTAACACATTTATTTTGATATAACTTTGCTTTATCGCCAAAACCCGCATTTAAGTAGGCTTGTGCCAAAAGACAAATTGTATTATTGTTTTTAGGATCCAGCTTAATGGCTGTTTCTAATCGTTCAATCGCTTTTTCGGTTTGGTTGGTTTCTAAAGCCAACCTTCCTAATTGATTCAGTATACCCACATTTTCAGGATGTTTAACGTTTAATTCTCTAAGCATCAAAACGCCTTGCATAGGATTGTCCGCCAAAGGATTATCTATATAACAAATTGCCAGATTCACTCGTGGTTCAACCTTTTCAGGTTCTATTGATATGGCATTTTCAAAGGCTTTTATCGCTCTTTTAGAACAAAAATCCTTCGTTTTATTGTCCTCTGTTTTTTTAACACAAATGGAATAGGTTGTGCCTGCTAATGACCATGATTCTTCTGTTTTTTCAATCAATGCAATTTCTTCAGCATAATATCCTGATATCGCCGGGAATCCCAATTCAAACCACGTACCCGATAATGTTTGGAGAATTTGAATCCTTTTTAAAGTATCATTACCAGATTTTTCAAGATCTAATTGGATTGCCTTAATGATATTTTTCTTTTCATCATTCAATTTGGATTCAGCTTCCTGAGTCAAATTGGTTATACCGGTTGATTCAATGTTATTTATTCTCGACTTTTCGAGAATTTTTTGTTTGGGTGGTACTTTATCAAAACCAAAATAGAGAATCAGAAAAAGTAAAATTGAACTTAATATTACTATTATCTGATTTTTTCTCATATTTTAGATTATTATTTTTATTTTTTAATCATCATCCCCATCATCCTCAGGGAGAGAATCAACATTTGCCTTTACCTGATCAACAAATACCTTTGCAGGTTTAAATGAAGGTATAAAATGTTCAGGTATTTCAATCGATTTATTCTTTTTTATATGTCTTCCAATTTTTTTAGCCCTTTTTTTAATTATAAATGAACCAAATCCTCGAACATACACATTTTCTCCATCAGATAGTGAATTTTTAACTTCCTTGAAAAACATTTCCAGAGTCACTAGCACATCAACTTTTGGCACGCCTGTTTTTTCGGTGATTATGTTTACTAAATCTGCCTTACGCATATTAATTATTTTAAATTTCTGAATATTATTTTAATTTCCTTTTATTCAAAAGAGCCGCAAATTTCGCAAAATATTGCAATTAAGAAAATAATTTCATTCTTTTTTCATAGTTTTTGTAAAAAATAATGACTTTAAGTTATTCATTTACAATCTTTTATTTGTTTGGACTTCATTATAGCAAAAATTATTCTCTTTTTGCCACTATATTTGTCACTCTAAAATACAATTTATGATTCTTTCAATGACAGGCTTTGGGCATAGTAAAACCGAATATAACGGAAAAGTGATCAGGGTGGAAATAAAATCTTTAAATGCCAGGTCAACAGAGATTAGGTGCAAATTACCAAATTCTTACAGAGATCGTGAAATGGACCTGAGAAGAAAGGTAATTGATGCCTTACAACGAGGCAAATTAGATCTTACTATTACTGTTGATGGCTTCTCAGATGAAGAAAATATTTTCATTAACGCTGATGCTTTTAGAAAATACTATAAAGAATTGAATGCTTTGCGTCAGGAATTGAATATCACAGAAGGAGATATTTTACAGTCTGTGTTAAGAATACCAAATGTGATAGGACAGAATGAAGAAATGGCAGATGAAGAAGAATGGAAATTAGTTGAAAAGACAATTGATCAGGCTATTAAATCTATAAATAAATTTCGTATTGATGAAGGCCTGGTTTTGAAATCAGACCTGGTAGAAAGAATAAAATCAATTGAACAACATTTAAAATCGATTGAACCTTTTGAAATTGCCAGAATTGAAAAGATTAAAGAAAAACTAAAAAAAAATATGGAAGAATTTGTTTTAAATCAGCAGGTTGACCATAACAGATATGAACAAGAGATATTATATTATATAGAGAAACTCGATATTAATGAAGAAAAAGTAAGATTGGGTCAGCATTGCATTTATTTTATGGAGGAAATGGAACACAATGATGACCAAAAAGGCAGAAAATTGTCATTTATAGCTCAGGAAATTGGAAGAGAAATAAATACTATTGGCGCAAAAGCACAGGACTCAGACATTCAGCAATTTGTGGTAATGATGAAGGATGAGCTTGAAAAGTTAAAGGAACAACTAGCAAATATTTTATAAAAGAGTAAACATGTCAACTTCACAATTTGACGGCAGAATGTTTATTTTTACTGCACCCTCAGGTGCCGGTAAAACAACTATCGTCAGTCACTTGCTTGATAAGTATGATTTTCTTGGCTTTTCAGTATCTGCAACTACAAGAACTAAGCGGGAAAATGAAGTAGAAGGACGTGATTACTATTTCTTAAACCATTTGGATTTTCAGGGTAAAGTACAATCCGGCGATTTTATTGAATGGGAAGAAGTCTATATGAACCAGTATTATGGCACTTTAAAAACTGAAGTGGATCGAATTTGGTCTCAAAAAAAACATCTGGTTTTCGATATTGATGTTCGTGGGGCAAACAATATTAAAAATTTATACGGTGACAAATGTATGTCTGTATTCGTAAGACCTCCATCTGTACATACATTAGTAGAGCGACTGATTAACCGGAATACGGAAACAAAAGAAAGCCTGGAAAAGAGGATAAATAAGGTGAATAGAGAAATGTCATATGAAAACAGTTTTGATATTGTACTTGTTAATGATTTGCTTGATATTTCTTTTAGAGAAGCAGAGCACATTGTAGAGACATTTATTTACGGATTACCATAAAATGACGAGTAAAAACCAAATTTATACTGAGATAACTGAAAATATCTCTATAAGTGTTACACCTAAATATGAAGCAGCAGAATCTAATCCGGCTATCGGAAAATTTGTCTATTCGTATTTGGTTACCATTGAAAATTTAGGAAAAGACACCGTAAAATTGATGGAACGTCATTGGTTTATTGTCGATTCTATTCAGGAAAAAAGAGAAGTTAAAGGAGAGGGAGTAATTGGAGTTCAGCCTGAAATTTCTCCGGGCGATTCTTTCCAGTATATGTCCTGGTGTCCATTACACAGCCCTATCGGCAAAATGTACGGCTATTATACTTTCCTTAACTTGTCTACTAAAAATAACATTAAAGTAAATATTCCTGAGTTTTTATTGGTTTCTGATTTTAAACTTAATTAATGAAAACGGAATTATTCCCCGCTTTTTATAAATATTTACATTTTTTCCAAATACAACAGACAACAAAAATTACAGAATTATATTTGTTAAAAGCAAAATTATATTACTAATATAATTTAATATTTGGGCAAACCGGCTATTTATGGATATGTTATTGGGTGTTTATTCCATATCAATAGTAAATTTGACGCAATAAGTTATCTGCAATTTGTATGTAAATAAAAGACTATCAATAATATTATATAACATTTTGTTTTCTTACCTTTGCGCCAAATTTTTCAAAATAGATAATCCAATCTAAATGAAATACAACTTTATATTGTTAATTCTTTTATTGCAGTTTTTATCAGTTTCTGTATTTAGTCAGGAACTTCATCCCGAAGCAACTGAAACTGGGTCAACGCATAATTCTGTAATTGACACTTCAGGACATGATACGGCTTCAACGGAAATGCATAGCCAGGGAGATCATGCAAAATTTGACCCTGCTGCAACAGCAATTCATCACATTAGTGACGCTAATGTATATACAATTTTAGATGGTATCGGTGTGAGCTTGCCATTACCGACAATTATATATGCTCCGGACCGGGGATGGGATGTATTCAGTTCAGGAAAATTTCATCCGGGACATCACGAGGATGGACATGCTTCATATAATGGCTATGTAATGCATCATGGCAGTGTTCATAGAGTTAAAGATCCCGGTTTTCCTTCAGAAGGTAGTGCTGAAATTGATGGTTTTACACACAAAACGGAAGAAAAAAACGGAAAAAAAATAGATGTTTATTATGCCCTGTATCAAGGGAAAGAATATAGATTAGATGCCAGATCAACATTGGATGGAGGTATACTTGGAGGCGGAATAACTTCATTTTACGATTTTTCGGTTTCGAAAAACGTATTGTCCATGATTCTGGTATCTCTCTTTTTGTTTTTTATTTTCAGACGAGCTGCCTTAGCGTATAAAAAGAATCCGGATAAGGCACCTAAAGGTGTCCAAAGCATTATAGAACCAATGTTCTTATTTATACGGGACGAAGTGGCAATACCATTTATCGGAAAAGAAAAATACATGAAATTTTTGCCCTTATTAATGAGTATTTTCTTTTTTGTTTTGGGTTTAAATTTATACGGCCAGATTCCTTTTTTTGGAGGGACTAACGTTACAGGAAACCTGACAGTAACCATGATTATGGCTTTAATTGTTTTTTTTGTTGTTAATTTTAATGGCAAAAAGGATTATTGGTTGCATATATTCTGGATGCCTGACGTACCGGTTTTTGTTAAACCGTTGTTGGCAGCAGTAGAAATTATGGGATTGTTTATTAAACCTTTGACATTAATGCTTCGACTTGCAGGAAATATTTCAGCAGGCCACATCGCTATTTTAAGTTTTATAGGTTTAATTTTTATATTTGGAAACTCAGGTGCAAGTTTGGGTGGGGGCGCAATAGGTACAGCAATGGCCATTCCATTAACTTTATTTATGATGGCAATTGAATTAATTGTAGCCTTTGTGCAGGCTTTTGTTTTTACAATTCTTACAGCATCTTATATAGGCGCTGCAATTGAGGAACATCACCATGCAGAAAAACATCACTAAAAATATTTTAAGAATTTTTTAATCCATATAATACTAAAAACATGACTGGAACATTAGCAGCAGTAGGAGCCGGATTGGCTGTAATCGGAGCTGGTATCGGTATCGGAATGGTAGGTGGTAAAGCAATGGAAGCAATAGCAAGACAGCCTGAAGCATCTGGTGATATCAGATCAGGTATGATTCTTATGGCAGCATTCGTAGAAGGAGCTGCTCTTATTGCCATCCTGCTTTCTATCTTCATGGCTGGATAATTACTGATCCACAAAAAGAAAAAGCAGCCCTGTAAAGCGGTTGGCGGAACAGGCTGCTTTTATTAAATTCTTTTTAGTAAAAATTTTAGTTATAAATAAAAGTTAAAAAGTAAAAATATATGTTTTCTTTAATCAGTTTTACTCCTTTTCAACCTACGCCGGGTCTGGCAATTTGGTCATTGCTTATTTTTCTGTTATTTTGGGGAATAATGTATAAAGTTGCATTTAAACCAATCGCAGAAGCACTTTCAAAAAGAGAAAATGATATTCAGGATGCAATAGATCAGGCAAAATTTGCCAGAGAAGAGATGTCTAATATGAAATCTGAAAATGAAAAACTTTTAGCACAGGCAAGAGAAGAGCGTGCAAAGATTCTTCAGGAGGCAAAAGAAATTAAAAATCAAATGATTTCAGAAGCAAAAGAAAAGGCAAAAGAAGAGGCTTCAAAAATCGTAAGTAATGCTATGATTGATATCGAAAATCAAAGAAAAGCAGCAATAACTGAAGTTAAAAATGAGCTTGGAATTATGGCGCTTAGTATTGCAGAAAAAGTAATCAGAAAAGAATTAAAAGGAAATGCGGAACAGGAGTTATTTGTAAATACACTGGTAAAAGAAATACAATTAAACTAATTCCCCTTTCATCATCATTTAATCTTAACCTATGTCAGTAAGCAGAATTTCCACCAGATATGCAAAATCGCTCATCGATCTTGCAATTGAGCGAAATGAACGGAGGCTGTAAAAAGCGATATGCTTTTTTTTGATGAGGCTATAAAAAATCGGGATTTGTTTTTACTTCTTAAAAGCCCGATTATAAATGCTCAAAAAAAACACACGATTATTAAAGCAATATTTGAAAATAAAATCGGAAAAACAACCCTCGCCTTTTTTGATATCATAATCAGAAAGGGAAGAGAAATGTTTCTTCCGGAGATTTCCGCTGATTTTATGGATCAGTATAGGGTGTACAATAAAATATCCATCATTAAACTGACCACAGCAGTGCCGCTAAATGAGGAATCATTAAATGAAATTAAAGCCAGATTAATTTCAAGTCATGTAACATTGGACAAGCTTGAAATTATTCAGAAAGTGAACCCTAAAATTATTGGTGGATTTATGATAGAAGTTGGCGATAAACTTTATGATGCAAGTATTTCTCATAAGTTAGAGCAACTTAAAAAGGAATTTACCGCTAATCAATATGTAAAAGCATTTTAATAAAATTGTAAATAATAATAGATATGGTTGATGTAAAACCTGATGAAATATCCGCAATACTGAAACAACAGTTGTCAGGATTTAAAACAGAAACAGAACTTGAAGAAGTTGGAACAGTCCTTCAGGTTGGTGATGGAATCGCCAGAGTATATGGATTGTCTAAAGCTCAGGCTGGAGAACTTGTAGAATTTGAGAATGGAGTTCAGGCAATTGTATTGAACCTGGAAGAAGATAATGTTGGAGTGGTTCTGCTTGGGGCTGGAGATGGTATTAAAGAAGGCTCAACAGTGAGAAGGACAGCTAGAATTGCTTCTATCAATGTTGGTGAAGGATTTATTGGCAGAGTTGTTAATCCGTTAGGCCAACCTATTGATGGTAAAGGTCCAATTTCCGGTAAACTATATGAAATGCCAATAGAACGGAAGGCACCTGGTGTAATCTTTAGACAACCGGTAAACGAACCACTGCAAACTGGTATTAAAGCGATTGACTCTATGATCCCGATAGGCCGTGGACAAAGAGAATTGATTATTGGCGATAGACAAACAGGAAAAACAGCAATTGCTATTGATACAATTATTAATCAAAAAGAATTTTTTGACAGAGGAGAACCTGTATATTGTATTTATGTGGCCTCTGGTCAGAAAGCTTCTACAGTAGCTCAGGTGATGAAATCTCTTGAAGATGGTGGCGCTATGGCCTATACTACCATTGTGGCAGCCTCTGCTTCTGACCCGGCACCTATTCAGTTCTATGCCCCATTTGCCGGAGCAGCAATAGGCGAATTCTTCAGGGACACAGGAAGACCTGCTTTAATTATATATGATGATTTGTCAAAACAAGCAGTAGCATACCGGGAAGTTTCTTTATTGTTAAAAAGACCTCCGGGAAGAGAAGCATATCCAGGTGACGTATTTTATCTCCACTCCAGGTTACTGGAAAGAGCAGCTAAAATTATCAATAATGATGAAATAGCTAAAAATATGAACGATTTGCCTGATTCTTTAAAAAATTCAGGCTTAGTCAAAGGGGGAGGCTCCTTAACAGCACTTCCTATTATCGAAACGCAGGCGGGTGATGTGTCTGCCTATATTCCTACGAATGTAATTTCAATTACAGACGGACAGATATTCCTCGAATCTAATTTATTTAATGCTGGTATTCGTCCGGCTATTAATGTAGGTATATCAGTTTCCAGGGTGGGTGGTAATGCTCAAATTAAGTCAATGAAAAAAGTGGCCGGTACATTAAAATTGGATCAGGCACAATACAGAGAACTCGAGGCATTCGCAAAATTTGGATCTGATTTGGATGCGGCAACGCAGGCTGTTTTGGAAAAGGGAAAAAGAAACGTCGAAATTTTGAAACAGCCTCAATATTCACCGGTATCAGTAGAAAAACAAGTGGCAGTAATTTACCTTGGAACACAAGGGTTACTTAGGAATGTACCTGTAAATAAAGTTAGAGAATTCGAAGATATATTTCTGACAACCCTGGAAAGAACAGAAGCATCCACTTTGGAAGGTATCAGGAAAGGCAACCTTACTGATGATATATTAACCACACTGAAACGTGTGGGAGCGGAAGTAGCTGGCCAGTTTAAGTAAATAAAAGTAGTTAGTAACCATTAATATTATCAGGCATGTCCGGAAAATTAAAGGAAGTAAGAGAAAGGATTAAATCGGTACAGTCCACCCAACAAATTACTAAAGCCATGAAAATGGTTTCAGCTTCCAAGCTTCGTAGGGCTCAGCAGGCAATTACCGAGATGCGACCTTATGCCAACAGACTGGACAAAATGATGAAAAATATTGTATCTAACCTGGATGGCGATATCAGCTCTCCTTTTGTTAAAATCAGAGAGCCAAAAAAAATCGCCATTGTAGTTATTACATCAAATAGAGGACTTTGCGGCGCATTTAATACGAATATTATAAAAGAAGCCATAATTAAAGTGGAAGGTCAGTATGCCGGTCAGCGCGCAGCCAAAAATCTCACACTGATATTTGTTGGAAAAAAAGGATACGATGTTCTCAAAAAAAGATACAGTGATTGTACGTTAAATAGAGATTTTGTCGACTTGTTTTCAGATTTGAGTTTTGAAAATGTTTCCAGTGTTGCAGAAATGCTCATGAATGGTTTCACATCGGGAGAATTTGATGTGGTGGATGTATGTTATGGTCAGTTCAGAAATGCTGCCTTGCAGGAACCCAAAGCAGTGCAGTTTTTGCCTGTTAGTAAAGTGGAAGTGAAGGATGTAATAAATTCAAAATCTAAGGCAGACTATATTTTCGAGCCCGATAAAGAAGGATTATTAAATGAACTGATTCCTAGTATTCTTCAGACTACATTTCAGAAATTTGTTTTGGATAATCACGCTTCTGAACATGGTGCACGTATGACTGCAATGGATAATGCAACAACGAATGCTGAAGAACTAATGAAAGAACTTAAAATTAATTACAATAAAGCACGCCAGGAAGCGATCACCAAAGAACTTTCAGAGATTGTTGGTGGGGCTGCAGCGCTGAATAACTAAATAAATTATTTATTAGTTTGTAGAATTAAAAAGAAAGCTTCTCTTATTTAAGGGAAGCTTTCATTTTTTATAGGTAAATTCTTTTCAAAAGTTGACCAATGCCCTACTTTATACTAAATCTGATTCCTGCATATAAATTGACGCCCATAATGGGGCCCCAGGCCAGAGAACTGTCAAAATACGGACCAAACGGGGCATGCGCTCCAATGATTGGGTGTTGCAACCTGTAGTTAAAAATATTTTCCCCTCCAAGGTACACTTCAAATTTTTTTCCCCATAACTTACTGATTTGGGCGTTATTCAGAAAATAGGAAGGGGATTTGTCAGGCCATTGATGCTGTTCATCGTTTGCTTGTGTTGAAGGTATGCGAACTGAACTAAGGCGATTTAAGGTATAGTCAATTGCCCATCCTTTTCCGGGTTTAATGGATAAATTCAGGAATGCCCTGTGCGGTGATATGAGCGATTTTTGTAGTAATTGCCCGCTGAAAGTTGTTTTAACATCATTATACCGGTAAGCCAACCTGATGTCTAACCATTTAGTGGCATCAATTTCGATCTGAAACTGCGCACTGTTTGAATATGATTTTCCATTTAGATTGTAAAAGACAACCTGTCGGGCACTTCGGTCGAGATCTACTACGATTTGATTCTGAAAATCTATTCTGTTTAAATCAAAAGATAGACCAAGGCTTTTTTTGCCAATATTTATTTCCTTTGTTATACTTAACCCGACATTCCAGGCCACTTCAGCCTGTAACCCATATGGCGTTTTATTGTTCGTTCCTTCTACGATAAATTCCCTGTTACTTGCAAAAAATCCAATATTTTCTGCAAAAATAGTTGCTGTTTTTTGACCACGACCAGCTGCTATTCTAAAGACAGTATTTTGATCAGGAGCGTATCTTAAATTTAATCGGGGAGTGAAGAATAAACCATAATTATTGTGATAATCTGCTCGACCCCCAATTAATACAGAAAATTTTTCTGAACCTTTGAAAGTGTACTCTCCAAATATTCCGGGAATAAATTCATTTCTTTTGTAAGTAGTAGTTATTACAAATTCATCGTACTTATCATATTGCATACTGGTACCCATCCTGATTTGATGATCAGTATTGTTTATAATAGTCTGATATATGAGATTAAAATAGAGTGACTTTTGGGTAGCATCATATTTTCTAAGACCAAATTGTGATTTCTGATCGTGATATACCCCCGAAAACTGGAATCCAAGTGTTTTGTAAGGGGTGTTTAAATTAACAAAACCTCGTTTTCCCCATACTTCAACCCGGTTGGTTGACATATCACCACCCCAAATTTGACTTCGGTTTGATCTTATCGGGTCAAATTCCGTCTGTCCGCTGATGTTGTCAGTAAAAGTTAGTTTAACTCCAATTTGCCCCTCCTGGCCATCATTGTTCGTCCATTTCCAGCGATTTATAAAGCCAAATTGTTTCCCTAATGGCATATCTAAAAATCCATCATGATTATGGTCTCTGCGTTGATTCCGCATAGAAGCATGAAGCAAAGTAGCGGTACTCCAGTTGTCATTTATTTCCTGTTTTGCAAATGTATTCATTTCTAGTCGCGCAGCCTGACTTCCATATGCATTAAAGTACATTTTGTCCTCGTGGCAGGGTTTTCTCAATTCTACATTGATCTGGCCGGTAATACTTTCAAAACCATTCACCACTGAACCGGCACCCATGTTAAGCTGCATACCTTCTACCCATGGCCCGGGCGTATAGGATAAGCCCTGCAGGGCAGCCAGGCCACGCACGTCAGGCATATTCTCTCTGGTAATTTGAACATAAGGCCCTGCCAAACCCAACATTTCAATTTTTTTTGTTCCGGTAATGGCATCCGTTGATGAAGCATCAATAGCCGGCGTGGTATCAAAACTTTCAGCTAAATTACAACAGGCTGCTTTAAGCAATTCTTTACTTGAAATATGTTGAACTTTCACTGTTTCTATGTATGAAATTTCTGTACTTCTTTTTTTGTGGGTAATTTCAATGGCATCCAGTACGTTTGATGCTTTTGAAATAGTAATATTAACTTTTCCACCTTTTTCAATGAGTATGGTGTCAGGATTAAATCCGACATAAGACACTACCAGGTATTTTGATTTGGGTATAAGCTCAATATCAAAACTTCCATTCTCATCTGTAATCGTACCAAATGATGTCCCGGCCCATTTAATAGTTGCCCCAATTAAAGGCAACATCTCTCCCTTTTCTGATCTTTCGTACACATAACCCGACAACTGGTTTTTGGCTAATTGTTTTTCTTCATTTTTATGATCGTGCCCTGTATGATCATCTTCATGTTTTACATCAGCCGAAGGGTCTGCTATATCCCTGTAATGGCAACAGGCAGGCAAGCTTTCATAGATAGAACTCGGCGCTTTTTCACCCGCCGTATCATGACCTGCTTTAAGAAGTGCAGATACGAGTTCTTTTATTAAAAACACAGGCATTGTATCTACTGTGAGTTGCTGACTTTCTGTGTTGTATTCTGCTTTGGTAACGCCAATTACTTGCAATGCGGTAGTCTCGATTCTTTCCTTACACATTCCACAGGATCCACTAACGGATAAAGTTTTTATATTTTGCCCTGCTACGGTATGGATAATTATGAAATACCAACAAATTATAAAAATAGATTTGATACTGATTTTCACTTGTTTACTTTTTTATTTTTATTGAATGATATTTTAAGCAAATTATGCTTAAAAGAGATGCTAAATATTTTTTTTAGCAGCAATATGCGTTGTTTTAGATTGTAAATAATCCTTTCAAATCCAATGGATGGACTAAATAATATTAGTGTAAAGGATTTATTTTGAAACAAAACACGACTCCAATAAAAATTAAACTTTCGGAGGGCCGGAAATAGAAGGGTGAAAATCAAAGGAATGTGCTGTGAATTGGATAACTATAGCTTTTGTATAATTATCGGAAACAGATTCTGTTGTTTTATAAAAAAGAGGTTTTGATATGATTATTTTTACACAGCAAAAACAAGTACAATGATCTCCGCAGCAGTCCTTTTTTTTGTCGTTGTGCTCTTCTTTATCTTTTTTATCACAACAACTTATTTTTTCTTCAGTACATTTTTGTGCTGAATTATCTATTGTACAACTATTTTTTTCTTTTGAATTAGTTTTATGGCACACAATGTCACCACATACTGACAGTGATTGACAGAAGATAATAAGAGAAAGTATTATTGATAAAATTTTCATTTTCCGGAAACAAAGATAAGCGTTTTTCATTAAATTGTCAATATATTTTATAAATAACTGATTATTAACACTTTTAGAATAAGGGTCTTGCACTTAATGATAAAAGCAGGTTTGTATTATTATGCCAAATAGTTTGCTATTTACCCTTTGCAAAATTAAATTTTGACATTAAAAATTGTACTTTTGTTTTGATTAAAATGTTTTTACATATGAGCGATCTTTGGAAAGTTGGGAAAGAAGAAAAAAAAGGAATTTACAAAAGCCAGGAATACTGCATATTGGTCGGGGTGATTTCGCAGACACAAAATGAGGCACAAGTACTGGAATATCTTGATGAGCTTGAATTTCTGGCAACGACAGCAGGAGCCATAACAAAAAAGGTTTTTACTCAAAAAATGCCGCACCCAAATGTAAAAACCTTTGTTGGTTCTGGAAAATTAGAGGAAATTAAAGAATATATAGAGCGCAACGAAGAAATTACACTGGCTATATTTGATGATGACCTTACAGGTAAACAAAACAGCTTTTTGGAAGAGTTTCTTAAAGTAAAAATTGTCGACAGGAGCACGCTTATATTGGATATTTTTGCAGAAAGAGCCCAAACAGCGCAGGCTAAAACACAGGTCGAACTGGCTCAGATGCAATATCTTTTACCAAGACTGAGAGGGTTGTGGACCCATTTGGAGAGACAACGGGGGGGAATCGGCATGCGTGGCCCGGGCGAAATGGAAATAGAAACGGACAGACGAATTGTTCGCGATAAAATTGCTTTACTAAAAAAGAGGTTGGAAAAAATTGACCAGCAGGCACAAACACAACGCAAAAACCGGGGAGAACTGATACGGGTTTCATTGGTGGGATATACAAATGTGGGAAAATCGACCCTGATGAATGTATTGAGCAAATCTGATGTTTTTGCAGAAGACAAGCTTTTTGCCACACTGGACACCACTGTTAGAAAAGTGGTATGGGATACAATGCCTTTTTTGCTTTCTGACACCGTCGGATTTATACGAAAATTACCCCACCATTTAATAGAAAGTTTTAAATCCACCCTGGACGAAGTGAGAGAAAGCGATATTTTAGTGCACGTTGTCGACATTTCACATCCCCAACACGAAGACCACATTCGCATCGTTCAAAATACACTGAACGAACTAGGTGCTTCTGACAGAACGACACTCATGGTCTTTAATAAAATAGATATGTATCGCTCAAAGTATTTTGATGATTATCTTGATCAGAACACAAAAAATGATATTATGGAGGAAATCAAAGTAAAGCTGATTAATATGTTTCATTTTCCGGTAGTGCTGATTTCAGCCAGGGATAAAGAAAATATTACTGAATTAAAAAACATGCTTCAATCTATGATTTCCAATGAATACAACGTGAGATATCCTTTTCAGGTAAAAAGCTGGTAATATCTTGTTTTAAATAAATGGAATATGGACATTATTCAAAAGTATGCAAAATTGCTGGTTCACTATTGTCTGGAACTCAAGGAAGGTGAAAAATTATTCATCAGCACAACGACACTTGCTGAACCGCTTCTGAAGGAAGTCTATCGGGAAGCTATTAATGCTGGAGCACACGTGGAATATCAAATGTCTTTTTTTGAACAAAACAGCATCTTTATAAGTAATTCAAAAGAGCACCAGTTAAATTATGTTGCTCCATCCTACAAAAATATGATGGAAACGTATGATGCTTATCTTGTTATACGGGCGCCGTTTAATGTTAGGGAAGATCAGGGAATTGATACCACAAAAGTAGCTACACGACAAAAAGCATTGTTTGAAGTAAATAGGATTTATGCGGAACGAACTGCCGACAGAAGCTTAAAAAGATGCCTTTGTCAGTTTCCAACTATTGCCTGTGCAGAGGAAGCCGGGATGAGCCTGGAAGAATATGAGTATTTTGTTTACAACGCGTGCCATCTCTTTTCTGAAAACCCGGCATTGGAATGGCTTAAGGTTAGGGAAAGTCAGCAAAAATTTGTTGACTATTTAAATAAATGCGACTCAATAACCTATCTGAATAATAAAACCAATATTAGCTTTAGTGTAAAAAACCGGATCTGGATTAATTCAGATGGCAAAACAAATATGCCAAGTGGAGAAGTATTCACCGGACCTGTTGAGGATTCAGTAAACGGGTTTATCTATTTTAATTTTCCGGGTATTTATATGGGACATGAAGTAAAAGGGGTGACATTATATGTTGAAAAAGGAAAGGTCACCAGATGGGAGGCCGAAGATGGAGGTGAATTTTTGGATGAAATTTTCAAAATAGATGGTTCCAGATACTTTGGGGAAGTGGCTATTGGCACAAATTATAATATTCAGCAGATTACTAAAAACATCCTGTTTGATGAAAAAATCGGAGGTTCCGTGCATATGGCAATTGGACAGTCATACAAGCAGACCGGTGGAATTAACCAATCACCAATCCATTGGGACATGATTACTGATATGAAAAATGGTGGTAAAATTATTGCTGACAATGTGTTAATTTATGAAAATGGATCATTTTTGATATGACATAAAGGAGTGATCTTAGAGGAGAATTATTTTATACAAAATGCACCGGCAATCCTCAATACCAAAACATACCTTTTAAACTGGTGTAATGATGTCTTTTTTGCTACAAGTACAATGTTCACACCATTATTTTAAAATGAACTAAAATAAGGTTGCCACTGCTGCAAGGAAACAAATGAAATATCATTAAACTTTTAAATATATAACCAGAAGCCGTACTTTTCAGTAAATGGTTAAATTAGGAGAGCAGCCAATATTTATTTTAAAGATGGCCGGCAGAAATCAAGGAACTGAATTGGGTTAAATTCAGTATTATTTGCTTCTGTTTTTATTGATAGGATTCGGTCTGTTTTTATTGGGTTGATTCCTGTTCTGATTATTTCCGGGCTTATTTTTATTTCTGGATGTTTTAAACGTATTTACATTTGAATTTGGCAGGTTATTTTTTGTAACTACCTGAATGGTGTGGTCATCATCAACAGAAAGTTTGTTTCCGGACATGACGGATAAATCAGAAATTATAATATCATCACTGACAAAATGTTCCTTGTTCCAGGTACGGTATGACAGTTTCATATAAGAAAGTATGGTTTCAACAAAGCCTTGTTTTACAGGACCGTCTTCCATTTTTAATGCTTTATCGATCATCACTCGAATGTTGTACCCATAATGCCTCCAGTTAAATTCATGTTGAGGATAAGGTACTCGGTCAGGTTTAAAGGTATTATCTTCTTCAGTTGGATGTTCCCCAAAAGGGTGTTCAACATCCAGCTCATAATCTGCCATTTTAAATACATGCCGCCACAATTTTTGTTTGTACTCAAGTACATTTTTAGTTTGAGGGTTAAGTTGGTTTATCAATTCAACAATCTCTTCTACCACCCGCTGTCTTTCTTCTTTTTTTTCTACAGTTTTAGCATATTGTATCAGTTTTTGAACGCTTCGTCCATATTCTGAAAAGATTAGCTTATCTCTGGTAGAATTATATTCAAGACTTAATGACCTCTTCATCTTATATTTTTATTAATTTAGTAATAGTCGCATGCAATATCAAACAAAAATAATTAATAGGGCTTTTTCAATAAACTGTAATACCGCCTTAAATTGATTGTTTACTTTTATTGATGTTTATAATAAATAAATGAGCCCAAAGATACTATTTGCTGTATTTTCACCTAAAGGTTCTCAATCTTATTTTAATACTTTGAATTGATTTTATTCAACAGTTACTGATTTCGCCAGATTTCTGGGTTGATCGACATCACATCCTCTCATGACAGCAATATGGTAGGCAAGTAATTGTAATGGAATAACCGATAGCAAAGGGGTTAATGGTTCCTCAGTTTCCGGTATTTCTATACAATAATCCGACATTTCTTTTATTTTAGTATCACCCTCCGTAACTATAGAAATAACTATGGCTTTTCTGGCTTTAACTTCCTGAATATTACTGGCCACTTTATCATAGGCAGACTTGTTAGTTGCAATAATGATTACTGGCATGTTTTCATCGATCAGCGCTATAGGCCCATGCTTCATTTCTGCAGCGGGATATCCTTCGGCATGAATATAGGATATTTCTTTCAATTTTAACGCCCCCTCTAAAGCGACAGGGAAATTGTATCCTCTACCAAGATATAAGGCATTGGACACATTTTTGATTTCTCCGGCGATAAATTTTATTTTTTCATTTTGCTGAAGTACTTTTTCAACTTTTGCCGGTATACTTTCCAGTGCATAGGCCAGTTGTCGGAAATAATCTTCAGATATGGTTCCTCTTCTATGACCAAGATTTAAAGCCATGAGTGTTAAAACAGCAAGCTGACTTGTAAAGGCTTTGGTGGATGCTACCCCAATTTCAGGACCGGCATGTGTATATGACCCGCAATGCGTTATTCTTGCAATAGAGGATCCAACCACATTCACTATTCCATAGATCAATGCACCTTTTTCTTTAGCCATTTCAAGCGCGGCAAGCGTATCAGCGGTTTCCCCGGATTGTGATATCGCAATGACCACATCATCGGCATTGATGATTGGGTTACGGTAACGCAACTCTGAGGCGTATTCAACCTCAACAGGAATTCTGGCCAGTTCTTCAATGAGATATTCTGCTACCAGGGCGGAATGCCACGATGTGCCGCATGCCGCAAATATGATCCTTTTTGCATTGATTATTCTGTTAATATACTGTTGCATTCCTCCAACCATTACCCAGCCGTCATGGGCATTGATCCTGCCTCGCATACTTTCACTGATGGTGGTAGGTTGTTGATATATTTCCTTAAGCATAAAATAATCATAACCTTCTTTTTCCAGTTCATCTAGCTTTAAATCAAGTTCGTGGATTTGGGCCTCCTGGACTTCGTTTTTTAAATTAATAATTTCATAACTTCCGTTTTTGTGAATGGTCACAATCTCTTCGTCATTAAGGTATACTACTTTATTGGTATATTTAATAATGGGAGAAGCGTCAGAAGCTAAAAAATATTCATGATCCCCTAAACCCATGACCAGTGGACTCGATTTTCGCGCACCAACAATGATGTCGGGATTTTCTTTGTCAAGCACAACTATTGCATAGGCGCCTATTGCTTTTTCCAGTGCCCGTCTGACAGCCTGACTTAAACTCAGATTTTCTCTGTTCTGATACTCCTCTATCAAATGTACAAGCACTTCAGTATCGGTTTCACTCTGAAATTCATGTCCGATTTCTAAAAGTGCTTTTTTAAGCGTGGAATAATTTTCAATGATTCCATTGTGAATCAATGCCAGCCTTCCGTTTCCGGATAAATGCGGATGGGCATTAATATCATCAGGCTTACCATGCGTTGCCCATCTGGTATGACCGATACCAACAAAACCGGATACATCCCTTTCTTTGGCAGCAGCCTCTAATTTGGAAACTTTGCCTTTCTTTTTTACTGTCTTTATTTCGCCATTTATAATAGAAATACCAGCACTATCATAACCTCTGTACTCCAGTCTTTTGAGTCCTTCTACAATGATTGGATAAGCCTGTTGTGTTCCGATGTAAGCAACAATACCACACATTAATATTCTGTTTAATTTTTTGTATAAGTAATTTTAAATCTTATGGGATACTGACTGTGTTTTGCGCCAAAAAAAACAGCCCTGTTTGGAATCTCTGATTCTGTAAGTATACCAATATGAAGGTCAGTATTTATTGTTGGGTCTTTAAGCGCTGTTTTTATATGGTTTGTAATATTTAGAGTATATTTTCGTACTGGTCCGCTACTGTCAAGAGTACCACCAAATACCGTACTAAACGACACACCGGCAGATACCATCTGACTGATATCTGAAATCAGTTGAAGTTTTCCACTGCTGTTTAAACGGCTGACAATCAGTTGCTTGGGGGGTGTATACGTTCCGTTTTGACCGGCAATATCAGCTACAAATAATTCGATTTCTGCTTTATTTATTAATGTATTTTTAAGTTTGTCTAAATCATTAAATTTAATGACTGATTTTACACCACCTATGCCCTGTAAAAACATCAGGCTGTCTCCCATTGTCGGGTTTAATATGAACTGTTCAACCTGCGAACCTGACCTTTCATGAACAAAACGATTTATGGTCGCCCTGTCGATTTGGTATTCATATGTTTTTCTCAATGTAGTATCTCCGGAGGTAACATGGTAATACATAATAAGCTTATTGATCGGAGTTTGCAAACCCAGTGCTTCATTCGAAAAATCAAAGCCATAAATAAATGGTTTGTTGTCTAATGCGCTGGATTTAATATAAACACCTTTAAAAAAGGCTGCAAAAGCAGTGTCATTTTTAGACGCACTTTCATTGGCAAGTAATGATTTGCCAAATTCATCATTTATTTTTATTCGGAGCTGTGGGGCTTGCCGAACGATCTTTCGGGTGACATGATCTGTTATGTTAATGGAATCTTTGGGTTTTATTAAAGATATAGCCTCACCTAAAAGAGTTGAATTGTACCCTAATTCAGTATTGGAATAAAAAGTATCTACATCAGAATATTTATCGTTAAGTTGATACATTTCAATTTTTTGCAGCGATGATGTATTGGCATACGTGGCTGTACTGTCATATTTAAGGACAAGTATTAAAGAATCAAATTGGGCGTCCTTTTCCAGATGGTAGTTTGGTAGTGCAGTAGAGGTAGCCAGACACTTTAAATAAATCTCAGCTGAAATTTTCCCAAATAGGACATCATCTAATTGACCCAACATATAAGTTTTGGAATTGACTCCGGGGTTATGGGTAGTCACTTTTTCTCCCGAAACGGTATAACTGCTCAAACTAAATGTATCTGTTACTGCAATATCCAGTCTTTCTTCATCCAGTAAATCACTACCAACTATAATCGGGTCTTGACATGCTCCTAATAAACCAATGATTAAAATACTAACCCATGTAGTAATGGGATATTTTTTGTTGGACATATTGTATTATTTTTCTTTTTCCTCCAAAATCAATTTATAAAAACCGACAGATGCCTCTGCAAGTTCATCAATTGGTCCGGGACTGATTTGAAACGGCAAATTATTTTCTTCTCCATATTGTTGAACGATAACATTTGTCGATTCGCTTCCTGAAATAATACCATCTGAATATTTTATTGCACCCAAATCCAGATTTATACCTTCACCCTCTTTAAATGCATCTAAATCGTCCACTACCAGGTCATTAATTGCTGCTATATTTAAAAATCTGGAATCAAATGAGTGACTCAATTCATTATCATACATGGAATATATGATTTTTGCATCAGCAAAAACCGGATCATTTTTGTAAGCCTTTTTCATATAAAGTGGTATTAGACTCGTAATCTGCCCGTGCAGGTGAACTATATCCGGTGACCATCCAAACTTTTTTACTGTTTCCATGACCCCTTTACAAAAGAAAACAAGCCTTTCCTGATTGTCATTAAATGGAGCCTCCTCGTCGTCCGTAAATACAGCTTTCCTTTTAAAAAATTCTTCATTATCCAGAAAGTATACCTGCAGTCTGGCTCCGGGCAGGGAAGCCACTTTTATTATCAATGGATAATCTTCATCATCAACTATAATATTCATTCCGGAAAGACGGACAACTTCATGCAACCGGTGCCTTCTTTCATTGATAATGCCAAATTTTGGCATTAAAACCCGTAATTCAAAGCCTTCATTGGAGGCATAATTGGGGATTTTTCTGGCAAGATCGGATAAAAAAGAGATTTCTGTATAGGGGTTTAATTCCTGCGTAACAAAAAGAACTTTCTTTTTACTCATAATAGGAAACTATTGATAATAGAAGATTTTAAAAATGCGTGCAAAGATAATACTAATTTTCTGATAATTTCACTATTATTAGAGATGAAAATTAAAAAACTCTGAAAATCAATTATATACGCGTCGGCAGTTACATTTCTGCCATGATTTGTGCACAAATGATCCCACCATACGTGCCTAATGCATAACCCAGTACCGCCATTAAGACACCTACCGGAGCAAAAGCCGGGTTAAACGCTGAAGCGACTATCGGCGCAGAGGCAGCACCTCCTATGTTTGCCTGACTTCCAACGGCTACAAATAGAAAAGGAGCTTTGATGGCGTAAGCAACAATAAACAGAATGACAATGTGGGTTGTCATCCAGATGATACCGATAAGAAATAACCCCGGATTGGAAAAAACTTCTCCCAGATTCATTTTCATACCGATAGTGGCCACAAGAACATAAATAAATACGGAACCCCACTTAGACGCGCCGTATCCTTCTATTTTTCTTAACCGGGTAAATGAGAGCAAAAGCCCAAAAGTAGTGGCATATAGTATCATCCAGAAAAATGAACTGTTTAAGGCACTTAGTCTGTGTTCTATAAGCCAGGTACTGTATAATTTCATTACAGGCATCGTTATATCTGCCAGAAAATGGGATATACCAACACCGGCAAAACCAACTGCCATCAGGGTTAATAACTCAATGGTGGATGGGTTTTTATCAACTTCTGCCCTGTATGTGTTTATTTTTAGTTTGAGCGCCTCAATGGCCCTCGTATCAGCCTTTAAAAAATGATCAATTTTATTTGTGATTCCTGCACCGTACAATAAAAATCCCATCCATACATTGGCTACGATCACATCTACAACCAACATAGTTCCAAAAAGAGAATCCTCCACCTGATATATTTCTTTCATGGCCGTCTGGTTGGCACTGCCACCGATCCAACTGCCTGCTATAGTCGACATGCCTTTCCATAAATCATCGGAACTAACCGGTATGATTTGCGGAAATACTTTTGTTGCAAAAAAGAAAGAAACCGGACCACCTATAATTACTCCGGCAGTCGCTGCGAAAAACATGATCAAAGGTTTAGACCCCAGCCCTATCAATCCTTTAAGATCAATACTGATACAAAGGAAAATTAAACTTGCCGGAAGTAGATATTTTGAGGCCATATTGTATAGCCCGGAAACATCCCCCGAAATTAAATTTAATGGCCAGTTATATACAGCAGGTATAAAATAACAGAGCAGCAAAGCAGGAATAAATGTGTATATTTTTTTCCATATCTTATTTTCCAGATGGGAAGTATAAAAAATAGCGGCCAAAGTAAACATTAAAAGACCAAAAACAACGGCGTCATTTGTAATGATCGGTGTGGCAGAAAGTGTAAATCCCATATGGACTGGTTAAGTTAGTATTAAGTGGTTTAAATAGAAGCAAAACAAGAAAAAGGTTCCTGAATTTTGTACTCCATTCAGAAACCTTTTTTTAGCTTTCATTGGCAGTGTTAAGTTTATAACTTATAACTTAACCCTGCAGTATAATAATTTTGTAACTTATCTATTTCCTGTTCGCTGTATCTCAGCCCAAATTCCAGACCTACACCGATACCTTTAAAAATATTAAATCCTAACCAGTTGGTCCACGTTCCGTTATGAAGCGAAGGATCCAGTTTTTTATAACTAAAGAAACCGGTAAGATTGGAACGCCAGTGTACGCCTTTTATGATTTCTCTGTTATAATCTCCAACTATCTTACACCCCAGCGATGAGGTAAATGCGGTGTCATCTTTTGAGAAAATAATATTATAGTTTAATGGATGCAGCACAAGCACCAGATTTTTTATAGGTGTATATGTAAATCCAACCCCAAGGTCAAGATAGCCTGGATTGTTAAAATTTCGGATTACGGAAGTACGGTATTCACCCAAAGTTGAAGCCGCTATTTTTGAGGTTAAATTATAGCCAAATAATGAGGTAATGTTGAGAATGTCAGAAACAGGTTCAAACTTGGCATTCGATTCAGGTGTGATTTTTAATTTTTGCCATCCCAGATTCAGACTTCCTGCATTTCGCCAGAAATATTTTGTCTCAATTTTATTCGCAAAGGCATTAAAACTACCTTGAATTGTAGTCGCTCTGGAATCCTTAAGATCCCCGGCCGAAAACCACTGATTCCTGCCGGTAAAATTAGCACCTAAAGTTCCAAAGGCACCCGTGTACCACCCGGGGAAAGTACTTATTTTGGCATTAATGGCATCTATCTCAGACTTATAGGCATCCGCCTGAGCTTGAACAGGCGCTGCTTTAGCCAGGATTTCGTCTCGCTGCTTTTTGAGCTCTTCCAGTGTCTGGGCATTCACTTGAATAATACAAAATAAAGTAGCAATTAGCGTAAAAATGTGTTTCATAATTTTTTGTTTAATTGGTTTGAAAATTATTTTTGGTTTTAAATTACGTACTTAAAATTTAATTAATGATGTAATAATGATCCATTTCCGACTATATTTTTTCGGTTATTTGATCGGTATGGTATGATTTTCCTGGTACCAGTGGCCATATTTCTTTAGCTATTTTAAAATTTGAGGAATAAAATCTCGAAACGATATCTGAAACAGCGCATCCGTTCCTTGTATAACAAAACCGATAGCCTCCGACAGAAACTGGGAATTGGTATAGTCTGGTGTAAAGTATAATTTGAGAATCTGATTTTAGGGTATGCCTTCGCCTTCCATTATAAATTAAAGTATGATTATACGCCGCGAATGGATGAATATGGAATAATTCCAATAACTGACAGATATTTCTAATATATTGATTTCGGATTTTGATTATAAACCACATTGATACATCCAAAACATTTCTGATTAAATCGTTGGAAGTGAAGTTTAATAGGTTTTCTATTAATTTTATCAGGATAAAAAAACGCTGAAAACTGGCAGCCATTATAAAAAAGTGTGCGATTTATGATGGGTAATTCATTTCAGTGTATGCGAATATGACTTACCTTTAATTCAATAAATTTATTTAAAACGAAACTTGATTTTTATTAAATTGAGTTCCAAATAATTCAGTTTTAAAATAAAATCGGTTCTGTCAATAACACTTTCCTGACTTTTAAACACGCGGCTTTATTATAAAATTATTTTATTCCGGATGAAATTTGAAATAAAGATTTTACAAGTAATTAACGTTTAGATTTTTAGTGTTTATTGCCTGGATTTAATTATAGAGCACAAAGTTTATTTAATTTTTAGACTATTTACCGAAAAGAAGCCTGTTTTTTAGAAAATATGCCTTGTATAATTAAATTTTATAAAAAAACCTATCGGCTACTTAAACCTGGATTATGTGTTTCAGGCAGAATATCTGATGATGGATTCTGAAAACCAGGGTCACAAATTCGAAACCAAATTTAGAATAATGAATTTCGACATCACCCATTTTGTGTTATTGCCGGAATTATTTTAAATTTAAATAATGCCCGGCATCCTATTTTTGGTAGTTAAGATTGTGTTAAAAGTATAATTACGTATAACCCAAAATTTTATTAATGCGTTATAACTTCTAAATTTTTTAATCCAATGAAAACATTTATTCAGTTAATAGCAGCAGGAATCACAGGAGGCATGATTGTTATAGCCGGATTTAAAGTTTCAGAAACCAAATCAGTAGTTGAGAGTCAAAACATACCCCGGGCAACATACGCAAATTTTAATATGTCTCCGGTTAATAACATGCCTGGTGATTTTGTGGAAAGCGCAAAAAGGTCCACAGGTTCTGTAGTACATATCTATGCGGAAGAAAGTGATGCTCAAATTTTAGCAAAACGCAAAAATCAACGTAGAATAGATCCCTTTTCCGACTTTTTTGGTTTTGAAGATTTTTTTGGAGGTGGTAATTTTTATTCTCCAAAAAATGGAAGCGGCTCAGGCGTTATTTATACCGAAAGTGGTTATATAGTGACAAACAACCATGTAGTTGGTTTTGCAGATAAATTAACAGTTACCGACGCCGAAGGCAATAAGTATAATGCAGTAAAAGTAGGGGTGGATGAATCAACAGACCTGGCAGTGCTGAAAGTAGAAGGCGCAAAAAATCTCGTGCCAATTAAAATTGGTGATTCAGAAAAAGTAAATGTCGGAGAGTGGGTGCTGGCTGTTGGAAATCCTTTTGGATATTTAACATCAACAGTTACTGCAGGAATTGTAAGCGCAAAGGGAAGGTCATTGGATATCATCCAGAATGAGAAAGCAATTGAAGAATTTATACAGACTGATGCAGCAATAAACCCGGGTAATAGCGGAGGCGCATTGGTTAACCTGCAGGGGGAATTGATAGGAATAAATACTGCAATTGCCACACCGACCGGTGTTTTTGCAGGATACTCTTTCGCAATTCCATCCAAAATAATTAAGAGGGTCGTTAAAGATATTATTGAAAAAGGTGGAAATATCGAAAGAACTAATTTAGGTGTAGGTGGATTTGATGTAAATGATGAACTTGTTAAAGAATTTGGATTAAAACTAAATGGTAAAAAAGGTTTTTATATTGAAGAGGTAGAGCGAAGGAGTGCCGCACAAATGGGAGGGCTATTACCGGGTGATGTGATTATCGAAATTAATAATGGGGTAATCAACAACTATGATGATATTGAAAAATCTATGAAATATAACAAAGTGGGCGATAAAGTAAATATTAAGGTAAATAGAAATGGCAAAGAAATGACAATTCCGGTTCAACTTAAAAAGTCATTTTAGCATTTATAAAGGATAAGGTATAGATTAGTTAAATAAAAGTTGGTTTTTCGTTTTGTTTTGATTCGTCTGCTCTCCCAAAAGAGCAGACGTTTTTTTTTAAAAAATAAAATTAAAAATTTGCAGAAACAAATAAGAATAATATCTTTGCGTCGCTTTTAAAGAAAGGTCCATTAATTTAGGGAGATTAGCTCAGTTGGTTCAGAGCACCTCGTTTACACCGAGGGGGTCGGGGGTTCGAGCCCCTCATCTCCCACAGAAGGCAGTACTGATAATTCAGTGCTGCCTTTTTTTTGTTCGTATTTTTATGTAGCAAATAAAAATTCACATTATTAGTAGATTTTTATAGTCATTTTAGTTAAAGCTAAAATGGTGATTTTTATTATCCTCATTTTATTTTCAGAAACGGTAAGCCACAAACAGTCGCTTTAAGAAGCTTTTTCCCAGCCTGTATATAAATGGTACTTCCTGTCGAACTTAGCCCCAAAGGCACATAACCCATACCCAGCGGTATATCTAAGGAAGGCGATTGTGTGCCGGAGGTGACTATGCCGATTTCATTTTCGTTTTCGTCAAATATAAGATAACCATGCCTTGGTACCCGGCGTTCTTCCATGGTAAATCCAACAAGCTTTCGTTTAAGTCCTTCCTTTTTTTGTTTGTTCATCCAGTCTGACCCGTTAAAATCAGGAGACTTCTGAAGTTTTGTTATCCAGCCTAATCCGGCTTCCAAAGGCGATGTCTCATCGTCGATGTCATTGCCGTATAAACAAAATCCCATTTCTAGCCGTAATGTATCCCTGGCACCAAGCCCGCATGGCTTAATATTAAATTCTGCCCCCGCTTCCATAATTGCATTCCATAGCGCTTCGGTATGCCCGTTCTCGACATATAGTTCAAAACCACCACTACCTGTATATCCGGTGGCTGATATTAATACATTGTCTATACCGGCTATTTTACCTTTCGTAAAAGTATAATATTTTATGTCAGCCAGATTGATGCTTGTTAATTTTTGCAAGGTTGCAACTGCTTTTGGGCCTTGAACGGCAAGCAGCCCCGTTTTTTCCGATATATCGATCAAACGGGTGTCATAGTGATTGTGCGACTGAATCCAGTTCCAGTCTTTTTCTATGTTTGAGGCATTGACCACAAGCATATAGGCATGTTCACCTTCACTGCACTGGTCTTCTCCCAGCCGGTATACCAGCAAATCATCCACAATGCCACCCGTTAGGTTTGGCAAACAACTATACTGCGCTTCACCTATTTCAAGTTTTGTCACATCATTGCTCGTAACCTTCTGAACCAGATCCAGCGCCTGTTTGCCTTTTACAATAAATTCACCCATATGGGAAACATCAAATATACCTACGCCATTTCTGACAGCATGATGTTCGTCAGATATGGAAGAATACTGTATGGGCATGTTATAACCGGCAAAGTTGGCCATTTTTGCGCCTAAACCAAGGTGAATATGGGTGATAGGGGTGTCTTTCATGATAAATTATTAAAAATTAAATTATAAGTGCTCAAAGATAAGGAACATAAATCAACTGTAATTCAAATCTCATTATTTAAAAAATTTGCTAAACACTTTTTGGTTACGGAAGTAAATAATTTTATAAAACATGCCATTATGGCGCATAAATTAAAATACGTGCGCCATAATGGCATGTTTATTTCGGTCTCGTATGTCAAATTGGATAAAAAAGTGCGGTGGAACGTAAATTGTTATAGTGACATTGTAATTTTATTTATAACAACTAAATTTTTAAATATGTCAAATATACTTTTCAGACCAAATGGATTGAAGAAAAATCCGAATGTGGAACGTTTAAATAATACGATGTACAAACATTTCGGCAATGAATTTTTAGGGTCAAAACAACACGCTGCAAGTCCTGTATACGCCAACATCCAGGAAAAAAAGGATAGATATATCATATTTTTGACCATTCCGGGTTTTGAAAAATCCGATGTAAATATCGTTTTGAATGAAAATAAGCTGACCGTTTCCGGCAAAAAAGAAAACGTTTCCGGCCTTCAGTATCACATGACGGAATTCCAGACTAATTTTTTTGAAAGAGTGTTTTATTTGTCCGATGATACCAAAAATGAAGACATTCAGGCAACCGCAGAAAATGGTATCCTCCAAATTACAATAATGAAGAAGGAACAAACACAACCGCTGCAAATTGAAGTGAAATAATATTTATTAACCTTTAAACCTATATAAAATGAATATCGTAAAAGTAAATCCGGTTTTTCATGGGAGAACTTTCTCCAATCTGTTAGATGATGTTTTTAACAGAAGCATTTCTGACCTGGTAGGTTCAGACAATACAGCCACCGTGCCTTTTGTCAACATTACTGAAAACAATGAAAATTTTTCATTGGAAATTGCGGCACCCGGCTTAAATAAAAAAGATTTTAATATTCAATTGGAAAAAGACCAGTTGATAATTTCAGTATCAAAAGAGCACACCGACACGTCTGAAGAGGAAGGAAAGTGGACAAGGAAAGAGTTTAATTTTTCAAATTTTAAAAGGACGTTTTATCTCAGCGATGCGGTGGAAACCGGCAACATCAGGGCAGAATACAATAATGGCATTTTATACGTAACACTACCTAAAAAAGAAGAGGTAAAGGTCAAAGCACCAAAAGTGATCGAAATTAATTAAGAGCATAGATTTTTATAGTTGAGGTTTTGAACAAAGGGGTTTTCAGCTTTTCTGAAAACCCCTTATTTTTTGTTCATAACAAAAAACAAAAAACCCGCTAACCTAATTCAGATTAACGGGTTTATTATGTGCCGAAGGCGGGACTCGAACCCGCATGACTCGCGTCACACGCCTCTGAAACGTGCGTGTCTACCAATTTCACCACTTCGGCCTAACGCGTTGCAAAATTATAAATTAAATCCGGTGAAAAAAGCTTTTGGCATAATTTGTGAATTAATTTAATAAAATGTATTGACAAATTAAAAAATTATTTTATCTTTGCATTTCACATCTTTATTAACATTTTTAAAATAAGCGCATATAGAGTAAATATCTACACTTAAAATTAGGAAAATTTATCTAACCCATAATTAATGTGTAGCTATGCAGCTTAAAATGTTAAACGATCAGGAACTTATTTCTTTGTATCTCACCGGTAATCAGTCTGCCTTCGAGGTTCTTCTTAAAAGACATAAAGATAAAATCTATACGTCTATTTATCTTTTTGTAAAAGATACAGAACTGGCTGAAGATATTTTTCAGGAGGTATTTATTAAAATAGTAGATACGCTTCGGAAAGAAAAATATAATAATGAAGGTAAATTTTTGCAGTGGGCTATGCGGATAGCATACAATATGTGTGTAGACCATTTTAGAAGATCAAAAAGAATGTCGAAAATATCAACCAATGAAACTTTTGATATTTTTAATGTACTCGAATGCAAGGATGATCACATGGAAAACACCATCATAAAAAGCCAGATACATATTAAATTAAGAGAAGTTATCGATCAGTTACCCGATGAACAAAGAGAGGTGGTTATTCTCAGACATTATGCCGATATGAGCTTTAAAGAAATTGCACAAATGACTAGAGTGAGCATTAATACCTCACTGGGACGTATGAGATACGCTTTGATAAATCTTCGTAAAATGGTGAATGAAGCCGAAATGGTGATTTGAGTATTTTCTCACCTGACCATGGCCACAACAATAATTTGAAAAGAGAACGTGTTTAGATAGAACATGTTCTCTTTTTTTATTTTAAGCGAGGTAGATCTTAAAAGTTTAATGTAAGCTTTTTCCCTCATCGGTTTTTACAGGAATTCAGCCATCAAAATAAGGGTTAAATATATTCAGCTCGATATACCAAAATTTCACCATCCTGGTATACCCAATAGAAGGTCACTATTTTATATACAGAACGGCTTTGTTTTTCTATAAAAAAAAAACAGTGACTCCTTTTTTAAATGAGCCACTGTCTTCAAAAACAATGAATAGAAGTCTTTTACTATAATTTTATGATTTCCGGTTTGCCTATTATTTTAATGGCATTCTGTTCCGGCGATGCACAGGTAAAGCTTTCTGACACATTTAATGTCGATTCAAAATTATTATCACCTACCCAGGTCGCTTTTTTAACATAATACTTGTCAGCAATAACAGCTGCACCTTCAGTAATATTTAAATCCAATTGGTCTCCTGAGCCGGTTAATTGAATCGTTTGGCTGCCCTCAAGAGAAATGTCGAAATTTTTAATATTTCCCAAAAATTCAATTTTTGTGTCATTTCCCGTGAATTCTGCTTTGCTGATCAGCTTTAAATTATCTTGACTGAATCCTTCAATTTTTGCCGACCTGACCCCGTCAAAATGAATCAATTCCAGTGAAGGGCTTTGTATATGAATGGTTATGCCTTCGATATCATCCATATTTTCAGCGTTTATGGTTAATGTGCCTTCCAGATTTTTATAGCTTATTTTCTCTACGGCATCTTTGTTTCCTGAAAAACTAACATTGGCTTTATCGGATTTGGTAATAACAACATCAAACTCTTTTTCAATGATCACCCGGGAATAACTACCCGCATTGATGTCTTTTTGATGGTGATGGATAGATTCCCATTCTTCGGAATAGATGCCGTTGCCCTTTACAGTCCATTTAATATTTTCAAGATCACTGTAGATTTGATCCCATTTCATTAACGATGATTCTTTAAGCCTTTCTTTGGTATTGTTGTCAAAGACGATATCCTTTCCTTCAGGAATATATATGGTGTAATCCAGGCTTTGATTTCTGAATCTTTTATTTTTAGGAAAAGTAAGGTATTTGGATATACTGATTTGGTTTCCTTCCACCACCAGATCATTGGCTATAAACAATGCATTTTCTTGAGCTTCACTGGCATCTGCCCCTCTGGATGTGATTCTTTTGGATATGTGCACCAGGGCATCTTTTGACTTTTCAACACTGATATTGACATCCCGAATAGCCCATTTATCGTCCTTTTCAGTTATAAAGTTTCCTAAATGTATTCCCATGGAATGATCAATATTTTCTTCCGGCATCACGATGTGAATTTCCTTGCTTTCAATATTGTGATCCGAATTTGTCGTAAAGTCGTACAACTGTCGGTATTCTTTAATGGTGCTCATGGCGGCAAACGAAGTAGTGAAAAGCGACAGGAACCACAAAGTCCAGCAGACGGTTTTTACATTTTTATGCACCTTATATCCAAAGGTCATCCGGGCAATCGTCAGCATCAGCCCCAGTAAGGGCAAACCAATCAAAAAATATAACGATCCAATGCCCAGATAAGAAATTAAACCGGAATCCGGTCCCATTGAAAATAGTACGGGTGACGCAAAACTCAGACCAATGAACGATCCTGCCCAGGAAATGCCCAGTGCGGACAAAATTATAATGGCTATTATGGTAAACATAGGTTTAAAAACCATCCGCATGGTTGGAATGATTCCCGAGACCACCTTGCCAAAAATGTTTATTCCCTCCGAAATCAAAGATTTGGCATGAAATCCTTGATTTACACCATCACTTTTTTTTTTCGACCCCAAATCTTTACTCCATTCATTTATTTTATCGCCAAATTCTGTAAGCTCTTCTTCCACAACTTTTGCGATATTTTCAATGGTAGCCGGTTCGCCCCGCATGGCAAGCTTATCACCTGCATTAGACGCTTCCGGCACCAGTGCCCACAATAAAATATAGGTGATGACGCCAACTCCCCCGGTGAAAAATAATATGGCAAAGATTAACCGTACCCAAAGTGGATCTTCTATGCCAAAATAAGCCGATATCCCGCTACATACCCCACCCACTTTTTTATCGTCAGGATCCCTGAACAATCGTTTTCCGGTTTTAATTTTTGTTTCTGATTTTTTGCCTCTGGAAGAGCTCTGAAAGCTTTCATGCATGGGTTCAGCCCCAAAATCTTCAGGTTTTCCCATGATCATGATCACTTCATCGATTTCTTTCATGCTGATAATAGCCCTGCCTTTTAAATGCTCCTGAAATAGCTCCGCCATCCTGACTTCGATATCATAAAGTATTTCTTCGCATCCGTCTGAAGAGGAAAAGTGCCTTCGGATGGTATTCAGATAATTCTGGATGTACTCATAAGCATCCTCGTCTATAGCAAAAGGATAGCTTCCTAAATTGATATTAAAGGTCTTATTCATTTTTTATTTGTTTTTGAATTGTTTTGTGATTGATTGACGGCATGTGTCAGTTCATGCCAGGTTTCTCTGAGTCCGGAAAGAAATTCATCTCCCTGGTTTGTGATTTGATAATACTTACGCGGAGGTCCGGATTTGGATTCTTTCCACGTATATTCCAGCAATTCTGCGTCCTTTAGTCTATTGAGCAGGGGATACAGCGTACCTTCAACAACGATCAGCTTCGACTCTTTCAGTTTATTGATGATATCGGTTGGGTACGCCTCCTCCTGTGCAATAATAGAGAGGACACACAACTCCAGCACGCCCTTACGCATTTGTGCTTTTGTATTTTCTATTTTTAATTCCATGTTATCCTTTTATATTATTAACGATGTTCTGAATAATTAACAACACAAAGATATGGCAAAAAATAGTACCATGCAATACATAGTACTATCTTTAAGCAGGTACTATATACAAATAGATATCTTTTATCGACGAAAGATGAAATTCTCGGGGTGAATATTTATTCCAAATGATTAAAACACCTGTCCTTAATAGCACATATTCCCCCTTTTGGATTGCATAAGACGGTATCCGGGCTATTTTTTGTTTAGCTCATTGACCCGATATGAATCTGAAGGATTCGGTAACGCTGTTTTTTGAAGTAAAATCGGTAATTACGAACACGGTAAAACAGATAGCATACACCCATGCTTGCTTAAAACAATACAATTCCCAGCCTCTGATTAAAAAGCCCGAGCTAACTAAACTTGAAAGTAGCCTGTTCTTGTTTTATTTTTTATTGGCTTTTTTAAGCTCATAGGCATATACCACCCGGCCGAGTTTGCCCAAAAATGGAAATCCTACAGTGTCATATTCGTATTTACCGTCGTTGTAAATTTTATCTTTATTGACATGAATGACTGCGGTAAGGAAAAACCCAATGTTTTTAGACTTATTTTCTATATAGGCACAGTCCACCATATAGCCATAGGCATTGCCGGCCTTATTGTACACTTTAATATCATCAGGCAAACTTTCCTTGCTATCGCCAAACATTAAAAATTTGACATAGCTGTCGTGATATTCTGTTTTATTTTTATAAAAAGGAAAAACTTGGGGTGGATCGGATAAGCACTGTTTTAGAAAACAATAATCATCTTCTTTAATATTAAACCGTTGATCCGGACTAAAAAACTCGGGGAAAAGAATGCGCTGTAATGTACCTTCCAGATCGCTTAATGTGATAAAATTTTTACCACTGAAATCAAATGCTTTATTTACAAGACTATCATTGTTATTGATATATCCAATGCCTTTAAAAGCATCCTTGGCATGGTGTTTCCATTCTTTTTCTGCAAATCCTTCTGGTTTTTCATACAACACTTTTTTATCCCTGAAAAACCGGATATTATTGGTGTAACTATTATCTTCTTTTGTCAGATCAGCAATACTCAATCGGTGGTTAATCACAGAATTGGCAAACAATCCTCTTGACTTCATCGACCGGTTGATATAATCCGGACCCAGTAATTCATATAACCGGTTATAGGCATCATTATCGCTGACGGCAAATATTTTTTGAATATATCTTTCCACATTGGGTTTTCTGCTGAGCGTAGTGGTATCAATAAATGCCGGTGTAAGATTTTTTCGGAATGCTGCCGTTAGCATATCGTCCGTTCTTTTGAGGTCTATGCCTTCTTTATTAATTTCATTGATCTTTTGTAAGGCCAGAACAGCAACAGGCAGTTTTACAGTGCTCGCAGGGTAAAAATATTTATCCGGATCGAGATTAAAGGTCGATGAAATGAATTTTTTGTTTTTCAGATCTACCTGCGTATAAATGATCTGTACCTCAAAGTCAGGATTGGTTGCAATTTTTTTTAGGTAATCGTCTTTCAGGAAGGTTTTACTTACGATGTCTTTATTGCTTACACAGGAGGTGAGCATGACGCCGAATAGGAGCCAAAGTAATGTTGAATATATAGCACGCATCATCTAAAAATTTAATAGTCCAAATTGCAATAAAATTGCAAAGATAATAATAACAATGAGTAATCGGTACGCCCAAAGGTTAATATTGGTCCAACGCGAGGCATATAAAGCAGTAAGGTATCCTCCTAATGTTTGCCCGACCGCCATAAGCAGACCAACTTCCCAGTTGACCAGACCCCGCATGGCAAAGACAGCCAGCACGACTATTGTGTAAATAAATATCACTATTGTTTTTACTGCATTTGCCTCCATAATGCTGTAATTGGAAAGCAAAACAAGAACGCCTATAAAAAATATACCCATTCCCATTTGAATAAAACCACCATAAAAGCCCAGCAATAAAAAGGCAGGAATGGTTATCCACATAGGCGGCTTCTTTTTTATCCCGGAATTAGATAACCATTTTTCGGGCTTTACAAGCACTATGATCAGCATCAGCACCATGACGTATTTAAAAACAGCCAGAAACTGCTCATTCGATACCTTGATTGCGGTATATACCCCCGCAATGGCCCCGGCTACAGTCATCAGAATGACATACCCGGACTTTGCCATGTCTATCATTTTATTTTTGGCAAACCCCGATCCGCTGGCAGCGGCTTGCAACAGTACCCCTACCCGGTTGGTTCCATTGGCTACATTGCCGGATAGACCTACCAGATCCGTAAGAATACTTAGGGTGATAACCGATCCGTTGCCTGCAAGCGTATTAATAGCTCCGGCGACAAAGCTCCCGAACATGGCCAGTAAGTATTCCCATAGCGTCAGGTCCATTATTCCTTTAAGCTGATTTCCTGACACAATTCTATCAAAACCCCATTTGTACTTTTAGGGTGAACAAAACAAACCAGCTTATGATCTGCACCTCTTTTTGGTTGCTCATTCAGTAATATAAATCCGGCTGCACGGAGTCTTTCCATTTCGGCATATATGTTTTCTACGGCAAAGGCAATATGATGCACCCCTTCGCCTTTTTTTTCAATAAATTTAAATATCGCACTGGATTCATCAGTGGCAACCAACAATTCTATTTTGTTCGGCCCCGTCTTAAAAAACGAAGTGATCACATGTTCGGTTTCTACTTCTTCCCGCTTATATGGCGGACAACCGAGTAAATTGGAATAAAGGGCTTCGGCCTGATCCAGATCTTTTACTGCAATCCCGATATGTTCTATTTTTTGCATCGCAAAGTGGTTTAGTAAGGCAAATATAGGTATAAAACGGCCTCAAATAAAAAAGCCCGGAAAATTAAGACCGGGCTTTTTTGTATAAGGTATTAATTTTTATCTCCTGATTAGCGTTACATCGCCCTTCAGCTTCTTTTCAAATCCGAATATGGAATATTTTACTACCCAAATGTAGGTGTCAGTTTGCGCATCTTTTCCGTTGAGCTGTCCGTCCCATTCATCTCGAATGTCTTTTGACTCAAACACCTGCTGGCCCCATCGGTTAAATACATAAAATTCATAATTTTCTACCTGGTTTAAGCAGTATTCTGCTTTATTGACGGGCCCGAAAGATCGGTTTAGACTTAACGATTCATAAGCCAGAGTATCATTTTTTGTCGATCCGTCAAATTTATAATTAAAACCATCAGGGAAAAAAACATGCGCATATAGTATATCTTTTGGAGTCAGTTCTTTTTCGCCAATGACCACCGAAGCAGATGCATTATTATTGCAACGATCGGTAATGGTCACAGCATAACTTCCGGCTTTATTTACATTGATGCTGGCAGTGGTATCAGCAATAGACCATACATATTTGAATATTCCAGATTTGTCAGCTACAGCATTAAGAACTATACCTTTACATATAGAATCACTATTGATCATTATTTCTGCTTTGGTTATACCCTCTCCATTATATTTTAAAGTATCTATGACGGTAGCTGTGCCCCCGCAACCATCAATGACCGTAACACTAAAAATACTATCCCGTGTATTAGTCAAAGTTAAGTTTTGTGTGGTTGCTCCGCTGCTCCATTTATACCTTTCTATACCCAGACCATTGGAATTACCCATGGCAGTCAATGTACCGGTAATAAGACCATTAAAACAATCGACTTTAAAATCTTCTGTAATGGTAGCAGTGGTGATCTTTTTAGGAAATTCACCGACCCCTATTTCAGCGGTCGCACTTTCATCACAACCATCGACCAGAGTTATCTTATAAGTACCGGGTTTATCTATTTCAATACTATTTACATTGGATACACCCGTGCTCCAGACAATGGATTTTACTTGCGGGTGACCGGGAGTATACCCTGCTCGGATAGTTAGACTATCATTGGCACAAAAGTTGCCCAGACTGAGCACCAATTGGGCCTGAGGTTTGTCATATCGGGCCAGTTCTGAGGTGTCACATAACATAAAACAAACCCCTTCATTGATGGTAACTGTTACAGAATATTTCCCTTCTTCAAACACCCGGAGGCTGTCTGCCTTCGGACCTTCTAATCCTGTACTCCATTTGTAATAGGTAGCACCCTTCGTTTTGGCATGGAAGGTCCAGTCTATAGGTTCTTCAGGGCAAAACGGCCTGACCTCTAGAGTGACACTGGGTACATCATACGTATTGATATCTGAAACATAATTTGTAGAAACGGTTGGATCAATAACATCATTGGTCACATCCCATACTAAAGTATCGGTTTTAAAGTTAGCATTAAGCAATATATCGTTGAGTATATCTTCTTCACAACTGGTCTCACCATCACTGTTCAGTTTTATAAATGAGGGCCTGAGTTTTCCATCTTCTATAACACTGGTAATATAGGCAGAACCACCATCTTTGGACCCAAAAAGCTGCCCTGTAAAATAATCCGTGCCACCTACTCTGGGATATTTGGTTTTCCATATTACTGTCCCGTCATCGTTGAGTTTCATCACAAAATTGTAGGACTTTTGCGATGTGGAATCCGTATTGGTACCCGCAACCAGCACTTTATTATCTTTGTCAAAAGCAATATGTTTTACCAGGGTAGTGTCTTTGGGGTTGAACACGACTGTTTTACCCCAGGTAATTATCCCCCTTTTATTGGTTTTGATCAAAAATCCTTTTGGCGCAGCATTGCCGGAAGTCATCACGCCGGAAAGAAGATAACTCGAGTCTTTATATTGTAAAACATCATACGCGTTAAGTATGGCAGTGTCATGAAAATACCGCCTGCTCCATTTTAAAGTACCAAATGTGTCAGCTACGGCAATGAAGGAGGAAATAGTATTGGAATCCACAATACCCGAAAGCAGTAAAGTACTATCGGGTGCAAACGAGAGGTGCCGAACCTGCTCATCGATATTCTGACCGTTTTTATTTTTTGCATCCAGCAATTTTCGCCATAGATTTTTTCCATCATAATTGATTTTTGATAAAACGATGTTGCGCTTCAGCCCCACGCCACCCTTATGGGCACTAAAAAGAGCCCTGTTGTAATTGGTGAGCAGATGACTTTCAGAGAGTCCGTCCGACTTGCCCGCTACGGAAGAATAAGATTTCATCCAGCCGTTTGCACCGCCTTTGTCCAGCGTACCTATGATCTTGTTGGGTTTGTCAGTGGCATTACTGATTAAGCTGTAGTAAATGCTGTCATTATCACCCTGAATGATACTGCCTGAAACTTGTTTTAAACCTTTATGTGTGGCATCCAGTGCAAAAGCCTTTGACCAGTTGATATCGCCTTTTGGTTTATAAGCGGTAATAAAAAAGGTGTCAGAATATTTATTTTCGTTTGCATTGCCCTTGACTTCGATTTCCAATGCCACAAATATGCCATCTTTTAATTGTGTCGAACTGATGCACAATATGTTTTTACCATCTGCACCCGGATAAGTCCGGTGAAAGTTGTGTTGTGTATATCCCGATTGTATCATAAGAACTGAAATCCAAAACACGAATAGATAGACACGCATATACTTATTTTCTTTTATATCAAACATATTTCCTGTTTAAAAACGAAATGTCAAAAATACGATTTATGTCCGAAAGTACAATAAAAAATGATTCTTTATATCTTTGAAAGACAGTTTATGACCCTATTAAATTTAAAAAAGGAAATGATCATTCAAATCATCTCCTTTTTTAATACTTCCGAAAAAATAAAAATTAGTCTTTTTTTCCTAATTGATTTAATTTTTCAGTAACCTTTCCAACGACCTCCTTTTGCGAGCCTATTTCCTTGACTTTGTTTTCCTGCTCCAAATTGTTTTTTTCTATATTTTTTTCAGCTTCCACAATTTTCTGCCGGGCTTTTTCAATATCCTTGCGATAATCTTCATTTTTATCTTTAAGCTTGCGCAAATCTTTTTCTAATCCGGCCAGATTTTTTTCTTCATTTTTAAGTTCTTCTGCCACTACTTTTTTACGGACAGCAATAAAATAATCATACATAAATTGTTTTAAGGAAGCGGCCTGTGAGGCATGTTCTGCCGAATTGACGAAAGCGCCGCCAAGGTCAACCCACACATAGGTTGTAGCCATATCTTTGCCCTCTTCAAATTTTGCGTACATATCAACAGGAGACGATCCATTGATGACCTGAATTTTTGTGGCCATCAAAAAATGTTCGCGGGCTTTGCCGTTTTCCTTCATCTTGCCATATTCCTTGACAAACTCATAAAATGTTTTTTCTGCCAGCTTTTTGTCAGCACCCGGTATATCAACATAAAAAGAATTTTGTGGTCCAAGACTCATCGATATTCTTTTTTCTATCGCAGTTTGAGCAGAAATAGATTGGCTCATCGACACCAGAATAATTAAGGCAAGCGTAAATAGTGGTTTCATCATTTTTTAAATTTTTATTTAGAATATTATTTATTAAGACTATAATTTTAAGCAGAGGTCACATATTTTCAACCTTTTTATATACGTACTTGAGTACTTGGAAGATTTGCGAAGTGACTACGCTTTTTTTGAGTTAAGATATTGAAGCAAACCATCATATCCCGAGGTTTCCTCACCCTTTTTTTCTGCTTTTTCTTTTGCCTCTGTAGCAGTTTTAATGGCCTTGTCTACTTCTTTATTGGTTATCAGCAAAGAACAATACATATTTAAGGATTCCATATCATTTTTAAGTTCATATATTTTACCGGCATACGAAACAGCATCTTCTACCATTCGGGCCTGATCTTTATAGAATTTCAAAATGTCCTGAACAATAAATTTTAAAACATCGGCATTATCATCCCCTTTTTTGGCCAATGTCCGGTAAGCCTGCATATATTTACTGTTGTTATTGAAGGATTTGTAATATTGCATATTGGCTTTGGCAGAAAATACGTCTGCTTGATCCGGAAATGCTTTACGGGCCTTATCGAGGGTTTCTTCCAGCAGCGATTCCATCTCAAATTCAATGGCTTTGTTTACGGCTTGCTGACAGGCCATTTTACACTTCTCTTCAAAAAGAGCCTGACCGGCAATGGCTATAATTTTTGATTTTGAAGCCAGCACCTGATCAAATAGTTTGCTGTCTGCATCCACAGCCGCCTCGAGAATAAAGCTTAATCGCTGATTTTCAGTGATGGTTGGCATACTGTTCAGGTACTCATTGGATATTTTTAAACTGGGTTTGCCGGCCGCATTCAATGCTTTAACATAGGACAGCATGAGGTCATAACTTCGGTCCCCGGCAAGATATTTTTCTTCAAATTTGCCGCTCTTATCATTTTTTTTAAGGGCATCTTCTCCCAATGAAATGAGGCCTTCAGCCTGTTGTCCTCCCTTTATTATTTTGACTACTTTGCCTTCTCCATCCAGAAAAAATAAGGTGGGATAAGCAGATACCGGATATTTGTGGCCGAAGGTAACCCCGTCAGCTTCTTCCATGTCCAGTTTCAGATTTATAAAATTGGCATTAAAATAGTCACCAACTTTTTGTTGTGTAAATACATTTTTTGCCATCGCTTTACACGGTCCGCACCACTTTGCAAAGGCATCGACAAACAACAATTTGTCTTCTGCTTTAGCCTTGGCGAGGGCATCCTTCCATGTTCCATGAAAAAATTCTATGCCCTGCCCTTTTATACTGTGCGTTGTACACACGATCAATAAAGTAAAAAACAAAATTCTACGCATAATTCCTTTAAAACTTTTACATGAAACCATAAAGGTATAACAAAAATCCCCGCAAACTGGTTTTCAACCTGGATTATGCGTTAGAATTTCGTAGTGAGAAGCTAAATTGTAATAAATCAGCTATTTATATTCGAAAAGCGTAGCAACGCTACGGTTACAGAAGATAAATAGGCGAAGCTTCTGATTTGCAGCAAGTTAGCTTCGTAATAGATTTTCTAATGCATAATTCGGGTTTAACGTTTCAATAACCATTTTGCCGGTTTATAATATCCATTCTTTTCCTGTTCGGAATACGGTACCCTTAAACAGGGCAACCATGTCATTTTTTTGATTCGTTAGTATTACTTCATACACACCAAACCGGACACTTAAATTTTTTTCCGTAGCTCGGGCGGTGACGATATCGCCTGCCATTACCGGCTTGGTATGCGATATCGAAGTTTCAATGGAGAGTGCCTGAATTCCGTGCGAATTACTGGCAAATGCCAGTGCACTGTCCGCTATGGAATAGCTGACACCACCATGACACAGCTGAAAACCATTCAGCATTTCATTTTTTATCGTCGATTGAAGCGTACAGAATCCGGGCCCGATATCTAAAATCTCAATACCCAGCCATTTCGAAAACTTATCATTTTCGAACATCAGTTGATGAACTATTTTTTTTGCTTTATCCACCGGTGTCATTCTTCAGCCTGATGTAACTGGTACAGATCTTTCAGATTTCTTCCCATACCATCGTAATCAAGGCCATAGCCAACTACAAATTTATTGGGTATGATAAACCCCGGATATTGTGTTTTTATATCGTGCAGATGCGCTTCGGGTTTGACCAATATCGATGTCAGACTTATAGACGCCGGACGGTATGACCACAACTCAGGTATAAAGGCTGCCATAGTATTGCCCGTATCTATGATGTCTTCCACTATGATAAGATGCCGGTTCTCCAATTCTATATTCGGCGGCATGTATATGTCAATTTTACCGCTGCTTTCTGTCCCGTGGTACGATTTTATCCGTACAAAATTAAGTTCACACGGAAAATCCAGCTTTCGAATGAGATCAGCAGCATAAATAAATGCCCCGTTCATGACCACCAGAAACATCGGATATTTTTCGTGAAAATCCTCCCGGATACTGTCTGCAATTTCTTGTACTTTTTTTTCAAGCGTTGCAGCAGGGATGTATTTTACAAAGGTCAGGTCACCAACTACTATACTTTCTTTTTCTTTACTCACTTGATTCCATATTTATCAATTAAATAAACCAGGCTGGCCATGGCAGCAGCCCCGAGTTCGAGTTCTCTTTTATTGACATTTTCAATTGTGTCATTGGCAGTATGATGAAAGTCAAAATAACGTTGAGAATCCGGACGCAAACCGATCAGCAATCCTTTTTGCGATTTTAGAGGACTGATGTCTGCCCCCGAACCACCCATTTCAAAGTGCAGCCCGTAACTTTCCAATAACGGCAGCCATTGACTCACCTGTTTGTAGTAACCTTTAAAAACAGATGTATCGGCTTCAAAACTAAAACCTCGTGGCGAAAAACCCCCGGCATCCGACTCCAGAGCCGCCAAATGAAATTCTCCTTTTTCATTGGAAATTTTAGCATACGTCCGCCCGCCGGCAAGACCATTTTCTTCATTGGAAAAAAGAACACAACGAATCGTCCTTTTGGGTTTATACCCTGTTGCTGTCAATAGCCGCAGTACTTCTGCGGATTGTATGCAACCGGAACCGTCATCATGCGCACCCTGACCAACATCCCAACTGTCCAGATGCCCGCCAACAACTATGATTTCATTGGGGAATTCGGAACCCTTTATTTCTCCGATAGTAGTAGGGGCATAGCGCATGCCTACGGTTTTACACGTGGTTTTTATATATACCCGCACCGGACCATTTTTTAATGCCTTGCTCAGTTTATCAGCATCATTGGTGCTCAGCGCAACACCAGGAACCCTGTGGATACTGTCTTTGTACACAGTAACACCGGTGTGCGGAAAATCATCCGCCGATGTTGTCATAGACCGGACCAGCGAAGCGATGGCTCCATATTCTGCTGCCTTGGACGGACCGTAAACACGCTGATCTACTGCCCCGCCATACGCATTAAAAGTTCGGATTTTGGTAGGGTCCATAGCGCGGTTATAAAAAATAATTTTTCCTTCAACACGGTCTTTTCCCAGCTTCTCAACTTCATCCAGACTTTTAACCTCAATGACTTCCCCGGTGATGCCGCCGTCCGGCGTACAAACAGAATTGCCTAAAGACAAGGCGTTCAGCGGAATTCGACTACCAGTACCGTCCAGCAGATATACTTGTTCTTTCTCACCCCTGTACCAGTAACTGGCTTCGCAGGGCTGTAGATAACTATTGACCCCCGGAATACCCGAAAGCAAAGTTTTGGTGTAATTCGCCGCACCCACATAAGCATCCGACCCGGCAATGCGTCCACCATATGTTGTACATAATGTTTTCAGCCAGGGATAAGATGAACCATTGCCCAATGCTTCATCGTGCAGCTTTCGGATCATAATTACATCGTCATCTTGTGCACTTAAAGCCGTTATTTTTAAAACAGCATAGGTCACCCACAAAAATATTTTGAGACCTGATTTCATTGTTCTATTTCAAATGAGTTACAAAACTAATAAATTTGTTTGATGTGACAAAAATAGGTTCACGATACCTGCTTCTTATAGTGTAGCTTAAACCCAAATTACGCATTGGACTTTGTCACTGTAAATTTCTAATGCGTATTTTAGTTTAAAACCAGTGGACTATAGTTTAAATTGCCATACACCCGGAAAATGAAGCAATAACATTTTTTGCACACACAGCTTCCGGTGCCATACCCGGCGATTTACACTTTCGATCCCGATATAACATCGGAAACAGCATGATATGGAAGGTGTAGAATCATGGTTAAGGGTGTATTGATCCGTTTGACAATGGATTAATAAACAAAAAGGCTGAATAAACAGGGATTTTGGCTTTAATTAATGTGATAAGAATTCGAAGCCGCAAAGACACAACCCTATTTCTCAATCGTATCCAGCCAATTCCGGATCACAGCCCGCAGATCAGCAGCTTTGTGCATTAAATCCGCCGCCGATCGGATGATGGCCGTTTTTCTTCCGTCAGGGTACGAGCCTTCCAAAAATCCGGAGGGGTCTTGAATTCGGGCTCCCGTCGGAAATACCAAAAGTATATATTCCTTTTTATGGAGGTTAAAAACAACTAGGTCCCGTAGATATGTTTTGGCGTCAAACGCCGGCATATTTCCTGTATAATAGAATGCGGGTGCATTCCATTTGATGTGTTCGCCTATTTCTGCATCCGTTTCCATAATGATGCGATGCAGCGATACCATGACATCTTTTAAAGGATGTTCCAGCTTTTCATAAAAGGAATGAACGACTTCCTGGTCTGTTGGTTTTGTTTTAGCCACGTTTATTTTTTAAAGCTGCATCCACTTCCATGACGCGAAATGCAACGATCTCACTGATCAATGTATAGGGTATGTCCTGGTTTAATGGAAACTGGATCGATCCCTTGCCACTTTTGTAACCGGTCAGTTTTTCCCTGAAGGCTATATTACCCGAAGGAAGCGCATAAAAGCCAATGTGATTTTTAAAAGCGGCAAAATAAATTAAAGGTTTGTTGTGCCATTTAAAAGCAGGCATATTGTAGGCAATACATTCCACGGCCTCCGGTGCAGTTTCTGCCACACAGCTGCGTATTTTCTGGAGTATGCTTGCAACATCTTCCGGAAAATCATCGATATACTGATTTATAGAGGTGTAGGTAGTGTGCTGCATGAGCGAAATAACAGATTGGAAGATTAATTAGTATGGTGATTGGCACAGTTTAACATCCAGCGTACACCAAAACGGTCCGTCAGACTTCCGAAATAAGCGCCCCAAAACATGACTTCGGGTGCTTGTTCAACCACACCGCCTTCCGACAGGGCGCTAAATAGCCGGTCGGTTTCAGCACGGCTATCCAGATCCAGATTGATATACATGTTATTCCCGAAACTTACTTTAAATCCCATCTCCTCCGGCGCATCTGTACCCATCAGTTTAAATCCTCCCAATATAGGCAGCTCGACGTGCATTATGCCATTTTTACAGGACTCAGGCAATGGGGGCATACCTTCAACAGGGGGCATATCACAAAATCTTCTAAAGCCGGGAGGCGTGAAATCACCTCCAAAAACACCTTTATAAAATAGAAATGCCGCTTCTGTATGACTTGTAAAATTCAGATAGATGCTAACCGACGACATAATTGATGTTTAAATTTGAAATGGTTTTTTGTATGTGGAAAACCAAAATAGCCCGTTATTTTAAACCCGGATTATGCGGTAGAACTTCGTAATAGATTTTCTAATGCAGAATGCGGATTGAATGCAAATATAAATCAAAATTTGATCCGGACAGTTTATTTTTTATCATTAAATTGAATTACACCACCATCGTAAATACTCATTTTTTTCCCCCATTTGCCGGATGATGAGTCTGCTTGAAATCTTTTTTTACCCATCCCTGCATGCATCGGATTAATTTTATTCACGCTCCGGATAAATTGTTTTTAACCCAAACCACGCATTGGACTTTGTTAAGATAGGAAACAGGACAAAATAGTTGAAAAAATCCACGTGCCTTAAAAGTATATAGCTTAACTTTATATCCGCATACAGAAACCCTGTAAATCCAATAAATAATAGTTCAGACAAAAACGGGTCATTGGCAAAGTGTACCTCCCACAGAAGCAGATCCCGCTATTTTCAACCCCCAAATCTCCTGGACCTGACCTAAAAAAAGAACCCTTGTTACGAGGTTGTCCCGAGGTTGTCCCGACCATACCTTATGGATAAGCCATAGATAAGCCATAGATACCCTATGGATACCATATGAATAATCCCTCTCCGGTCCCAGGAGTCTATTTGCAACTGAGTTAAAATTCAATGTTATCCTATATGAAGGTAGTAGAAGTCCTTCTTTTTTAAGAATGACTGACTGGTTGCGCAGCAAATCGAGTGAACAATTTCACTCGATAAGGTAGGAACCACAAACTACGGCTTGTGGCTATGTTCATAGGATGATTATAAAACGTAGAATCCCCCAATCCTCATCTTTCCACCTGCAATAAAACACATCCACCGCCCGCCTTCTTTTATGTCCGTCCTCATTGGTGTAGACTCCACTTGATTTCAATTATTTTTAATTAACCAAATCAAAGCAGTATAAGAACCATGTTGTTCTGATGTATAGGCCTCGCTACTTGATGTAAAAATCCGCTTACCGGGATTCCAGGTTCTTTTTAATATTCGCCAAATTATCCTTTTCTGCTTTCTCAATCACTTTTCTGCCAATAAAATAGGACATCAGATTCATGGGATAGGAATCATTACTGTAAAACTCAGCAGTAAGTTCAGTCTGATTTTCCGATACCGCTTTCAATAGATTGGCAGCCTTGGCCGTACCTTCAAAAGGCCTTTTAAACCGAAGGTCAACATCGATTCTGTCTGGTGTCAGGGCAACTATTTCCTGTTCCCCCTCGCCCACATTGTCATCAGTGCTGTTCCAGCGCTGTATAGCCCCGACAGTACCGTCTTCACCCGAAATTTCAGGCTTCAGATTGGGGTCTGCCAATACCCAGACACTATATTCTTCCTGATTTTTGAGTATGCGTATATAATCATAAACTTCCTGTTTGGGCTTATTTATAGTCTCTTTTACACTGACCGTATACGATTTTGGTACAAATAAAGCCACTATCAGTAGGAGAATAAGTATACTTAAAACTCCGATCAGCATCATTTTTAAGATTTTCATTGGAATTGATTTTATTTTTATGTGTTAATAAATGAAGACTCGCACAGTCTTTTGAGCGTTTCCAAAGCCTTGGGCCAGGTAGCATTAAAGTAATCAGCATAGGCGGCCACGCCACCCGTCAATTCTATTTTGAGTAAAGTACGTCCGTCCTTTTCTTCAAAAAAATAATTTTCCAGCGAACCGGCCCACGTTTCCACATTGGGCCCGGATGTTATTTCTTCCTGATCCTTATATTCTCCAATATGCTCTATGGAAATAAATTTTCCCTTTTTATTGGCTTTGATCCGGCTTACCATACCGGCCTCATTGCCTTCAGCATCACAACCGATAAACAATATTTTACTTCCTGCATCCCACGATCCCCTGTAGTGGGACGATGGATTAAACACGGATGTCCATGCTTTATACGAGGCCGCTTCTATCATGGTACTATATACGTGTTCAGCTTTAGTATCAATGATGATCTCATAATATAAAGAAGCTATACTCATAACGACTCTGCATATTTCTTAAAATTATCGAGTATAGCTTGCCAGCCGCTTCGTTGCAAATCAACGGGGTTTTCAGTTTCGGCATCAAAGGTTTCACTGATGTGTGTTTTATCACCATCGGCAGTAAAAATAATTTCAATATTTCGGTCATCGCCCAGGCGGATACCTATCTGTTCGTTTTCTTTTATAGAAGTATATATACCGCAAAAGTCAAAACTAAAGCTGCCGTCTTTGGCAGCCATCGTATAGGAAAATTTGCCGCCTTCCTTCAGATCGTTTTCAGCACGTGGCGTGTGCCAGTCTGGAGAGGCATGGTTCCATTGCATGATATGATGTGGCGTTGTCCATGTTTCCCAAACTTTTTTTATAGGGCAGGCTACCACCGTTTCAATAGTAATTTGTACAGATTTGTCCATCTTAATTTATTTTGATTGTGCAAATATAAGTCACTGCCTAAAATATCAAAGCAGGCAAAAACGACATTTACAGGGTGTTTTACGACAAATCTTATATTTTTGCAGACGGGCTTGCTACGTGTTTGCACTCCGGCATACAAAACCAACGAACATTTAACCATTTCCTGAATATTTGACAATGAAAACCATCGTTATTTTAGTCCCTGAACACGCAGTGATGCAGGCGATCGCCGACCCGCAATATTGTTTTAACGCCGTTAATCAATTTTATCTTCAAAAAGGCAAAGAACCACAGTTTGACGTTAAATTGGTCGGTGCAAAAAACACCATTTGCCTGAATTCTGGATCGTTTACAGTGCAGACAGACATGCTGCTCAGTGACGTGAAAAAAGCTGACCTGATCTTTATTCCCGCGCTGTTCGGAGATATGAAGCAGGCCATTGACGCAAACATCGATTTGATAGGGTGGATCCGTAAAATGTATGATCAGGGCTCGGAAGTGGCTTCACTTTGCCTGGGTGCTTTTTTACTGGGATCTACTGGATTGATAGATGGACGAAAATGTTCTACCCATTGGGGTTTTATTAACCTGTTCAGAACGATGTTTCCGGATGTTCTTGTTCAGGACGGAAGCATTGTTACGACAGATGGCCGCTTATATTCCAGCGGAGGCGCAAATTCATACTGGAATTTACTGATTTATTTAGTGGAGAAATATACCGACCGACCAACAGCCATCATGGCGGCAAAATATTTTGCCATCGATATCGACAGAAACAGCCAGCATGCATATACTATTTTTAATGGCCAAAAAGCACACAATGATGAAGCCATAAAAAAGGCACAACAGCTGATTGAACAAAGCCTGAACGAAAAATTAGCCGTTAAGGAAATTGCTGACCGCGTTGCTGTCGGAAGACGGAGTTTCGAACGCCGCTTCAAATCAGCCACTGGCAATACAGTCCTTGAATATACACAAAGGGTCAAAATGGAAGCAGCAAAATACCATCTGGAATCCTGTCAGAAAAACATTACCGAAGTGATGCTGGAACTGGGATACGATGATCAAAAGGCCTTTCGGAATACCTTTAAGAAAATAACTGGCTTAAGCCCTTCAGATTATCGGAAAAAGTATAATAATGACACTATCAGCTGGTCTTAATTCTTTTTTAACGGTCAGCTTGTGGGTGTATAATGTCGGAGTCCGTAAAATATAACCCAGGTCGCAAAATCAGCTGTAAATTCTGTAAAATAGTGTTGTTCTCCCGCTTTGACATAAAATATATCGCCACTTGAAAAGGCCCTCTTATTCCCGTTTATATAAAAATATCCCCTGCCGCTGGCAATGACATATACTTCATCTTTGAGGTGCGGCAGCTGTTTATCGGTTTCATCAGGCTTGTAATATTCAACCTGCAGATCAGCATATGAAAATACAGGAATAAACACTGCATTACTGGCTTTATGGGCTTGTTTTAACAGCGCCGCTGCTTCGGACAATTGAAAATATTCCGGTGTTGCAAGATAGGAGATGTCCCCGCTGAATATCTGCCGTAAGTGATGTTCCACATGGGCTGTATATTCTTCGATCAGTTCCCGCAGCGATTTGTTTGCCCCGTTTACTGCAATGGTTCTACATAGTATTGCTTCAGGTAGGTTTGTAATTACCTGAACAATCTGCAAGTTGAGCAATTGCCATAAGCACAATAATTCAAAATCTGGCTGAGTTTGATACTGATGAATTTTAACCAATTGGTCCTGAGGATAATCCCTTATTTCATAATTGCCCTCAAAAACGGGTATTTCTGTAAACCGCTGCAGATTATACCTGGCGGAGTCAATAAGATGACCTAATATTTCCCGTTTTGACCATTTGTTGTCGGATATCTTAAAGCCCCTGACGGATTCAGGAATACTAAAATACCGGTTTCTGGTATCATGAATGAGTTGAGTGAGCCGATCGTTTTGATGCACCTTCATAGGCAGCTATCGAAGAGATTTACCGTACCAGGATTAATCTAACACCATCAGAAATGTGCTGCTCAAAAAGCACAAGACTATCGGAGGTAAGTTTAATGATGTTTGAGAAAATTCTGCCCGATAAATAGAGTTCATCACCTTCTTTACTATTTTTTTTGACTTCATAGGTATAGGTGCCGGACGGCTGACCAAAATTCAGGTTGCCGGTGTATTTATTTTCTATGACCAGCTTGTCTCCAAATGACCAGGTAATATCGCCTTTTGGATAATCCTGATGTATACCGGCAACGGTACCACTGGCATGCACCACATTCCATGTACCGGATATACCTTCTTTTGTTTCTTCCTTGTGGCAGGAAAATAATATTGTTGTCGCCACACACAACACCCATAAACTGATTTTCATAACATTTGACATTTTACTAATAAAACGAAGAAATGTCTGATTAGGTTGGTGTGGGATGCGTTTATTTAAATATTCATCATCAGCGACATGGGGTCCTCCAGCAGTTCTTTTACTTTTACCAGGAAGGTTACCGAAGTGCTGCCATCAATAATTCGGTGATCGTAGGAAAGCGCAAGGTACATCATCGGCCTGATCACAACCATTCCGTCTATGGCAACAGGTCGGTCTTTTATGGCATGCATACCAAGTATGGCCGATTGCGGCTCATTAAGTATAGGAGTACTCAGCAACGAGCCAAATGTACCGCCGTTTGTTATTGTAAATGTACCGCCTTTCATTTCTTCCAGAGATAATTTACCGGTGCGTGCTTTGTCCGCAAGCTCTTTTATTTTATATTCTATTTCATGAAATCCAAGCACCTCCACATTTTGTACAGGGGGCACCACCAGACCATTTGGTGTGGAAATGGCAATGGAAATATCGACATAATCGTGATACACAATGTCATTACCATCAATCATCGCATTGACATCCGGCATTTCCATCAACACTTTTGCACAGGCTTTGGCAAAAAGCGACATATAACCGAGCTTGATCCCGTATTTGGCAACAAAACGATCCTGATATTTTTTTCGCATTTCGTTGATCGCTGTCAGATCCACTTCGTTAAATGTCGTTAACATGGCCGTGTTGTTTTTGGCAGACACCAGCCTCGCAGCAATGGTTTTTCGCATCCTGCTTATTTTTTCAACGCGAATAGCCCTTTCGCCGGGAACAACCGGACTAAATACCGGCTTTTCTGCCGCAGCAATGGCTGTCTCCTTGGGCGCTTCCGCAGTTTGAACAACGGCCTTTAAAGCATCCTCTTTGGTGATTCGGCCATCTTTTCCTGTACCCGATACAGTCTCCGGACTGATTTGCCCCTCCCGGAGTATTTTACCCGCAGCAGGCGATGGATGCCCCGTTGCATAACTTTGGTTTTGTTCCCCGGCCTTGGCAGTCGTCACAGGTGCAGCTGGTGCTGCACTCGAAACCGCAGCCTCTCCGGCTGATTGACTGACAGAGGTATCAATTCTGGCCACTAATGCCCCTATGGCAAGATCGTCCCCTTCTTTTGCTACATAGATCAGTTTTCCTGTTGCTTCAGCCGGAAATTCTAATGTGGCTTTGTCCGATTCAAACTCACATATCGGTTCATCCACTTTTACAAAATCACCATCTTTTTTTAACCATTGAGATAACGTAACTTCTGTTATGGATTCGCCAATGGTTGGCACTTTCATTTCAACAAGACTCATATGTATATAATTTTGCCCAAAGATAACCCTAAGAATTTATATTTTAATTCTCTTTACTAAGAAATGTTGCCAAATGTCATTATCTGCCTAAATTATAATTTAGAATAATCTAAAAATATATGCTTTATAGTTCTCTCAATAAGAGCAATAGCCGCTCTGCAACTTTTTGAACGCCGGAGATGGTCCCGCTAAAATGGTTGTTCATAAAACTAAAGGCGATCCTTCTTCCCGACCGGGTGATCAAATACCCGCTGATCGTATAGACGCCCGACATAGACCCGGATTTGGCAAATAGATAAGTTGCCCCTTCAGGTACACAGATCCGTTGGAGCGATCCGTAACCGCCTCCCTTGGCCATCAGATTAAATATCCTTTCCTCAGCATACTCTGTGTACATTTTTTTTAACACATACAGTAATGAGGCAGGGGTGCACAAATTGTATCTGGACAAACCGGAACCATCAACCCAATTTGGTCTTTGAGGAATACTGTCGAAATAACGGGAAACAGCAGTACCTATACTATATGTCGTTGAAATGGTATCGCCGGCAGAAAAACCTGAAAGCAGCAGCAGATGTTCTGCAAGCATGTTGTCGCTGACTTCCATCATGCGACGCAATACGGTGTCCTTGGAAATAGAATACAGGGTAGCAGCAGAATCAGGAATGCCCTCCGATGTTTTGTATATTTTTTTGTCCAGCAATCTTTCAAGCAGTTGAATATTTATTTCATCGGCATCCTTATAAGGCACTTCCTGTCGAAAATTAGCAACACTATCGAGCAACGCCGGTATGTAAAAGATATTATTTTCCGGGTTTCTTTTGATCTTTTTTATTTTATCGATTTTACTGCTTTGACTAAGCAACGGTTCTGGCGATACGGTCAAACCCAGACTATCCTTTTTGACATAGAGCACGTTGCCATACATCGGAAATGCAGTGAGTTCCGGTTGATAATAATCATTGTAATCATCCCACATCCAGCCGCTTCCATAATGCGAAACAGTGGAATGACCATCGGACAAAATCATCTTTTTTGTTCCAGCTTTCGATTTTAAAAAGGAAATAACGTTTGATTCCTGAAAAAATGGGTGCATCAGAGTCGGATCTCCTGTTCCCCAAAACGTAAAGGTACTATCCGTTTCGACATACTTTAATGCCGGTATCGAATCTCCTAAGGAATGTAAACAGGTATACAGCGTAAAAATTTTTGCATTGGATGCCGGAATAAAATACTTTTCCGCATTTTCCGAAAATAGATATTTTTCTTGCTGTAGGTCATATACCACTAAACCCGTAAAGCCGGATGCGATGGCGGCCGAGGTGTCAATACAATCTGATATTTTCCTGGTTATGCCGTGCTGCGGAAGTTTTTTGCCTGTAGTGCAGGAAAGAATCATAAAAACGAAAAGACAGGACACAGCAATGCCTGCTTTTATAGGAGCTATGGTTTTAAACAGCCACATTATATTCTCTCAGGGCATCATTCAGGGAAACTTTGGTGTCAGTAGACGCTTTTCGTTGCCCGATGATCAGGGCACAATTGACTTGATAGTCCCCGGCAGGAAATTTTTTAGTATAACTTCCGGGGATCACTACAGAGCGCTCCGGTACTTCACCCCGATGTATTACAGGTTTTTCTCCCGTGACATCGATAATGTGGGTGGACTGCGTCAATACCACATTGGCACCTAAAACAGCTTCTTTTTTCACCCTGACCCCTTCTACCACAATACACCGGCTACCAATAAAACAGTTGTCTTCTATAATAGTAGGACTGGCTTGTGGTGGTTCCAGCACTCCGCCGATACCAACTCCGCCTGAAAGGTGTACATTCCGCCCGATTTGGGCACAGGAACCCACCGTAGCCCAGGTGTCCACCATGGTGCCACTACCGACCCACGCCCCGATATTTACATAGGAGGGCATCAGTATTGCTCCGGACTCAATAAATGAACCGTACCGGGCTATAGCATGAGGCACCACCCTTACGCCTTGCGCAGCATAATTTTTTTTCAGTGGTATCTTATCGTAAAACTCAAAGGGTCCCACCTCAATCGTTTCCATTTGCTGAATAGGAAAAAATAAAACGATGGCTTTTTTAACCCAGTCGTTCACTTTCCAGGTGTCGCCATCCGGCTCTGCAACCCGAAGCAAACCTTTATCAACCATTTCAATCACTTCTTTTATAGCTTCCCGGCTTCCCGGAGACGACAAATGACTCCTGTCGTCCCAGAGTTTTTCAATTAGATTTTTTAAATCTTCCATTTTTGTTTTTACGTCCTGTTAAAAAAAAATTCTGAATGCAATCATTTGGGATAATATACCAACAAGATAGCCTCCGTAAATTTCATCTTCTATATGTGCTTTTAGATAAAGCCGCGCTGCCCCCACTAATCCCGAAAGCAAAATTACCACAAAGATGACGAAGCGGTCGCTTAATCTCAGTTGTATTTCCAGCCACGGAAGAGGAACATCGGTATAACCATATGTCCAGTGATACACGATCAGCAGCATGGCCGTAATAAAGCCACCACCTGCAATGGTATGCAGACTTATTTTTGTAAAGCTGTTTATCATTAGCGCCAAAAATACGGCAATTGTGCTGCCCAAAATAAAAAAGGACAGGGCACCGGGTATATTGTCGTTGTTTCTGATGTTGACATACAACCACATATAAAATAGACCCGTAATGATGAGTGGTCCAATTCTTTCTTTTTTATCGCGCATTTCTATACTCTGAATCAATCCTAAGGCTTTCATCAGAAAAATGGAAATCATAGGAAACATAAAGGAGATAGTCACAATGGAAATCACAATTAAGCCTTGTGATTTTGGACCGGCATACCCAAATATATACGGATTTACATGCATCAGAAATAAAGTGATATATCCTATCATAAATAACGGATGCATAATAACGGATATAGCGTTTGCAGCGATTTTTAGCATGGAATTAATTCTTTGGCAAATAAACGAAAAATGCAGGGAAATGTAGTGAATAGGAATTATTTATTTCTGGGTAAACAATTATCTGCGGCTCCACCAACCTTTACATACTTGTCAGACGTCTTTAATAATATTCGTTAACATCAAAAATAAAAATTCCATGAAAAAGGTTTTGCTGGCAGTCATTGCACTAATAACTATGATTAATTTTCAATCCTGTCTGGAAGATTCCTGCACAGAACAACGCTCTTTTGTTGTGTATGCTCCGGTATATCTCACAAAAGCACAGTTTCGTCGTGATATCGAAGCAACAAGTGTCAGAGTTTTGGAAAATCCGGGTAAAATGTACTTCCACAATCAATATATGTTTATAAATGAACAAGGCAAAGGCATACACGTTTATGACGTGTCTGATATTACCAACCCGGTAAAAGTAACTTTTTATGATATCCCGGGGAATTTTGACATGGCGATCAAAGACAACATCTTATATGCGGATAACGTCATCGATCTGATTGCTGTTGACATCAATAATGTAATGCAACCCGCACTGGTTAAAAGAATAGAAGACTTCAGAGGGCATTATATTAATTATGATCCGCAGCAATATTACGCATATAGCATTAAAAGCAATCAAACTCAAATATTGGATTGCACCAATCCTAATTTTGGCAGAGACTTTTTTTTAGATGATGGCTTTGCTAATTTTGATGCTTCTGCAAGTCCTGAATCTTCAGTTATAAACACCAATTTATTCTCCGGTACGGGTGTAGGCGGATCGTTTGCAAGATTTACGGTAGTAAATGATTATTTGTATGTAGTTGATCAAAGCAGTCTGAAATCGTTTTTGGTTTCTGAACCGGCAAATCCCGAATTAAAAAATACAAATCAGTTTGGTTGGGGCATTGAAACGATATTTCCCTACAAAGATAAACTTTTTGTAGGCACGAATTCAGGCATGTATATCTTCAACAATTCAAATCCGGTAGCGCCATACCTGCTTTCCGCATTTGAACACGCCAGAGCTTGCGATCCGGTAATTGTCCATGACAACACAGCGTATGTTACCCTGAGAAGTGGAAATACCTGTCAGGGATTCACCAACCAGCTTGACGTGATTGATATAACTAATATTCTGCAGCCAAAACTTATTAAATCATATCCCATGATAAACCCACACGGCTTATCATATAACAACGACCATATATTTCTTGCTGAAGGAGAAAGCGGATTTAAAGTGCTCGATGTTAAAGACCCAAACAAAGTTTCGCAAATATGCCATATTAAAGACGTACACAGTTATGATATGATTTCTTTGTCCGACCAAAGATTATTTATGATTGGCAATGACGGGTTTTACCAGTATGATGTGACAAACCCGGCCAGCCCCGTTTTAAAAAGTAGCATAAAAATTAATCAGTAAAACGAATATCATGAAAAAATGTATTGGGTTCTTTTTTTGCTGTTTAATAAACGTAACCCTGAGCCTTCACGCACAACAGTCCGAAGAGTATAAAGATATCATCTTTCTGAAAAATGGAAGTAAACTGTATTGTAAACTATTGGATTATAAGCCGGGTGACTCCATTACCTTTGCCTTGAAAGGAATGAGCCCCATGAAATTGGGAGATAATATGATTAAGAAGGTCAAAATGAATGGCTTTGAAGGATATAGTGACGTTTACCGGATTAAAGAAAATAAGTGGTACCTTAGAACGCAGTTTTCGATGCTTTACAACAAAAGACACAATGGACTGTCCCTCACCCAAAGTGTTGGTTATCAGTTTAAACATTGGTTTTCAGCCGGAGTTGGTGCAGGAATAGATAATTACTATACAAATCGGGGAAATAATATGTTTCCATTGTTTGTTGAGGTCAGATCATATTTGTTTCAAAAAAATGTTTCTCCTTTTTTTGCATGCAGAACAGGCTATAACTTTATAAAACCGAATGCGGATTACAATCAGACCTCCGCTGTTGGAGCATTCTTTATAAACCCTGTTTTTGGCTATAGGCTGGGCGCAGGAAGTCCGACCTTTGACCTTTTTTGCGGCATTAAAATTCAAAAAGCAGAATACCATGTTCGGGATTTTTGGAGTTCCTCAATTGTTAACTACGATTTTAGAAGATACGATATTGGTTTGGCCATGACTTTTTAACGCTGCATCGCAACCAGCCCGAAGGCTTTACCTGTTCAACATTGTTTCATAGCATTTTTATGTTTATTTTTACAACATAAAAATTAAAGTGATGAAAATCAGGATTAATGGCAATTCAATCAGATTGAGGCTGACAAAATCAGAAGTAGTTGAATTAGTACATAATGGGAATGTTAATGCGCATTGTGAGTTTGCTCAGGGGAAACTGACCTATCGTATTATTCAGACAGCGAATGACAAAATGAATGCCGAATTGGTATCCAATTTAGTTACGGTACTTGTTCCGAAACAATTGGTTGAACATTGGGATACCGATGAAAGAGTGGGATTTGAATATCAGGGGGAAAACGGGCTGTACATTTTAGTTGAAAAAGACTTTCAATGTATGAAACCTCGCCTCAATGAAGATGAATCAGATTTATTTCCCAACCCGCAGTCAAATTTTACTTCCTATGATGGAAAATAACAATTTCAAGTTTCAGATTCAGGAAATTCAGATTAAAAAGTTTAAATCCGGTGTTTTGACTGAACATCAGGATTTTGTAGCTGTAGAGGAACCACTCCAGATAGAAGTGAATCATAAACCAATGTCCATAACCATGAGGACCCCTGGTGATGATATCGCCCTTGCTTTAGGCTTTTTGTTTACGGAAGGATTAATTAAAGATTATGCTGATATTGCAACTGCAGCACAGATTTCTGAAAATGTGGTAAATATTGTGCCGGAAGAAGGCGTGTCTGTAAAGCCGGAATCTGTGGATAGAAATTTTTACAGCACTTCGAGCTGCGGGGTTTGTGGAAAAGCATCTTTAGATACAATTTCAGCGAAGTCAGCCTATATGCCTCCCAAAAAAAATGTAATGGTATCAGGAAAAATACTTCCTGACTTACAGGAAAAACTGCTGACCGTACAATCAGCTTTTGAAATGACAGGGGGTTTGCATGCATGCGCTTTATTTACACCGGACGGAAGATATCTCTACCACAGCGAAGATGTAGGTCGCCATAACGCCCTGGATAAACTCATTGGGCATGCTTTGATGGCAGGCAGACTTCCCTTGGATGAACACATTTTATTGCTGAGCGGCAGAGCCAGCTTTGAGCTGATTCAAAAAGCCTGTATGGCTGGTGTGCCTGTGATTGCATCGGTCGGTGCGCCTTCCAGCCTGGCTGTAGAATTGGCAGGAACACACTCCCAAACGCTGATTGGTTTTCTGAAAAAGGGCAGTTTTAACATATATACGGATAACCAAAGGATTTTTATCTAATCATGGAAATATCCAAAAATTGGGCTGGTGTGGTTTTAATGGGTGGTAAGAGTACTCGAATGGGTACCGATAAAACAGTTCTAATGATGGATGACCTGCCTATGTACCAGGGGGCTGCCGCAAAACTAAGTTTATTTTGTGACGAGGTATATTACTCTATAAATTCCAGGCAAAAGCAAACACATAGTTTTAATCATCAGACAATACCTGATCTTTATAATGAAGAAGGACCAGTAGGCGGCTTGGTTTCTTCCTACACGGTATTGCAAAAAAAGATATTGGTTTTTGCTTGCGATATGCCAATGATTATGCCGGAAGACATCCATTTGTTGCTTTCTTTGCACCGGGTCGAAAATGGATGTTCTATGTTCTATAATTTTAAAAATAATTATTACGAACCTTTGCTTTCAGCATGGGAACCGCCAATGCTGGATAAATTGGTATTATTTTTTGAAGAAGGTGGTAGGTCACTTCAAAAATTCCTGACAGTCAATGACATTCAAAAATTAAACTGTTCTGTGGATGCACGTTTTAATAATGTGAATACTCCCCGGGATTATACTCGATTGCTAGGGGACAAAACGTTATTGTGATATAATTCTGATCTCTACTCTTCTGTTTTTACTTTTATTTTCTTCGGTATCATTTGGAGCAATTGGTCTGCTGTCTCCATAGCCCAGGGGCTGCACCCGATATCCGGCTACTCCTTTTTCAATAAGAATTTGTCTGATAGCCATGGCACGGTCTTCGGATAATATTCTTAAGGCGTCTTTATCCCCGACATTGTCAGTATGCCCGATTATACTGATATACAATCGTGGTCTGGATAATAAAACATCAGCCAGTTTTTGAAGCGCAGGATAAGACTCTGGTAAAACAACAGGTTTTGTCCTTTCAAAATATATGTTGTTTAACAGAATGGTTTTATTCAGTTCAAAGCCAATTATTGCCTCTTCTTTTAATGGTATATTTTTATTTTTGTCTGGTAATACTATTTCAGGCCTTATTGTACCATACATGGGCAATTCCAGTTGTAAGGTGTATTTTCCCTGATTTATTAACTCCTGCGGATCAATAATCACCTCTTCACTGTAAATGTCTCGGTTAGTAGCTTTAAATACAACCGGCTTATTTTCATAAAATTTATACCTGCACAAACCATCTTTAGATCTGAAAAATCCGGGACGCTCCTCCTGATACGCATCGCCCCAGGTCAATTCACCGGGTGAATTATTTCCGGTTACCCCATTTTTTATATTTATGGTGATCACAATCTCTTTCTTTAATGCTTCTCTGAGTAGTTTGGCCTGAAATATATCACTTGATCCATCTCTGTCCGAAGTGAAAAATATAGTATTGTTATCTTTCATCACATGGGGGTGTGAATCGTCATGTACAGAGTTGACCGGTGGGTTAAGCCGGACAGGTTTTGTCCAGCTGGTATAAGTAAAGTCTTTTCTTTCTGCAAAATAGATGTCTTTGCCACCAATACTGCCTGGCCTGTCGGAAGTAAAATATAACCTTTTGGTATCGTGCGTAAGCATTGGAGTAGATTCTCGAAACGCCGTGTTTATATCCGCACTCATTATTATTGGGGCACTATAAGTATTGTTGCCCAGATGATAACTGACATAAAGATCCATATTACCAAACCCTGTGGTATCAATCATAGACAATATCAAAACGGAAGAATCAATACTGGCTGTAATATTTAATTCAGCCCCGGATTTGTTAAAATGCTGGATATTGATCGGCAAGGGAAAGCTGAACTCATCTCCGCTTTTTTCTGTCACAGAAAAACCTCGGTCAATACCTCCCTTTTTTTCAAATTGATTGATTACCATCAGCCCTTTTTCTTTTCCGTAGTTGGAACAAACACTATTGGGTAAAACATCATTGATAGGGTAGCCGGGATGAAATATACCAACGGGTCGTGTGTTTTCCAGGGAGGTATACCAAATATCCTGATTGTATCCGGATGAAATCGGGTCTGTAATAACCGTTGAGGCAATTTGCGAATATATCTGCTTTAATTTGGAATCATAGGATGCTTCATCATATTTTTCAAATACATCTGTGCTGTCAATATACAGTGTTTTGGCGCAGAATGGGTCAGCAACCCGTGTAAAAAATAAGGTGGTCTCATCATAGGTAATGACCGGGCAAATCTCGTCAAGTAAATCAGTATTTACAGGGTAATCAGGTTTGAATAAACTGTGTTGAGCGCTTACTCCGGATATAAGTGCCGACAACTGTACGATTAGGTACATTTTCTGTGTGATTGTCTGCATTTATGTTGATATGTTAAAGTTCTTCAAACGAGTTAACTAATTCTGTTATTTTTGCGTTTTAAGTTCAAAACAATTGATGTACAAATTTCTTACCAATATTGTGTTTTTATTCAGTTTTGGGTATTTACATGCCCAGATTGAGGTTCCGGCTTCCGGTGGCGTAGAAACGAAAATTAATATTGAAGGTAGAGTTTATCCTGCACTGATTACAGAAAACGGAGACACCCTGATCCTCGTTGACCTGGATAATGTGAGCATCACGGCTTTACGAACCTTCGCTACAAATGAAGACTATCTTAAATATCAAAGATTCAGAAATTATGCCGCAAAAGTATATCCATATGCTAAAGAAGCCATCAGAATATTTAGAGAATTGGAATATGCCTCTCAACACATGAGTAAAAAGGAGAAAAAAAAGAAAATTGCCGAACTGGAAGATCAGTTGACAAAAGAGTTTGAAGTACCTTTGACGAATCTTACAAAATTGCAGGGAAAAATCATGATAAAAATGATTGAAAAGGAAACAGGACAGCCTATATATAATATGATTAAAGACCTTAAAGGGGGATTTAAAGCGTTTTATTGGAATGCTTTTTCAAAATTATATAGCTATGACCTTAAAGAAGGATATAATAAAGGCCAATATCCTATTCTTGATGCCGTTTTGCAGGATTTTGATGTTTCGTATAGAATCGAAAACGAAACAAGTCTCAAATATGTCAAACTCAACAGAAATGGAAATCAAAAACAATAAGGTGGGATGGGAATCCCCGTCAAATATAGCGATCATTAAATATTGGGGCAAATATGGGAATCAGTTGCCTCAAAATGCTTCAGTCAGTTTTACCCTTAAAAATGCAGCCACCAGAACATTTGTAGAATGGCGAAATGGGAACACAACTGGAAAACCTGAATGCACATTTTCATTTGAAGGAAAAGAAAATCCTGCATTTAAAGCGAGATTGGATAAATTCCTGAATAGTATTTGTCATGATTTTTTCCCGTTTCTTCAGCATGTTACCTTGCACATTGACAGTAGTAATTCTTTTCCGCACAGCAGTGGAATAGCATCCTCTGCATCCGCTATGTCTGCCTTGGCCCTTTGCCTTTGCGACATTGAAAATCAAATAAACGGGGTCGGCGATTTTAATGAATCGTTTTATAAAAAATCATCAATTGTTTCTCGGCTGGGTAGTGGTAGTGCATGTCGTTCTGTTTACCCGTACATGGCTGTTTGGGGTAAACACCAGTCTTATCCTGATGCTTCTGATGAATACGCCATTCCGGCAGAAAGTAGTATGCATCCGGTTTTTAAAAGTTTTCATGACGATATTTTAATTGTAAGCGCTGACCAAAAAAGCGTTTCGTCAAGTGCCGGTCATGGCCTTATGGAAAATAATCCATTTGCTAAGGCAAGATATTTACAGGCTGAAAACAGAATGAGGGTATTATCCGAAGCCTTGAATAGCGGCGATATTGGTGGATTTGGTAAGATTGCAGAAGAAGAAGCATTAACCTTACATGCATTAATGATGTGCTCAGATCCTTCATATATTTTGATGGAGGAAAATTCGCTTGCAATTATTAAAAAAGTGAAGCAGTTCAGACAGGACTCAGGCATTCCCGTTTATTTTACACTGGATGCAGGTCCAAACGTACACGTCCTGTATCCTGATGAGTTTGAAAAAAAGGTGAGTGCATTTATTTATGAAGAACTTAAACCTTTCTGCTACCAGGGTAAAATTCTACGTGATGAAGTCGGAAAAGGACCACAAAAAATTTGCTAACATAGACCACATATGAATAGTAATTACTTCATAATGGTATTATTGAACATGCTTCTGTTTAATGAATCTTTAGTAGCCCAGTACAGTAAAACGGCTGCTTGTTCTAATCCCGCCTTTGATAAAAAAGTGCATAGCTACCTTACTTACGCTGTTCCTGTTATTGGGGTTAAAGAAGCTTATAGTAATAAATCAGGCATCTCTTTTTTAGATGCAAGGGAAATAGAAGAATATCAGGTGTCCCATATTCCTGGCGCCCGTTATGTTGGTTATGAAAAATTTGATATTGAGAATTTAAACCACCTTTCTAAGGAAAATAAAATAGTGGTGTATTGTTCCATTGGGTATAGAAGCGAAAAAATTGCAGCCCAACTAAAAAAAGCGGGATTTAAAAATGTTTTTAATTTATACGGAAGTATTTTCGAATGGGCAAATGCCGGTTATGAATTAATTGGAAAGGATGGAAAGCCTATTCATAAAATTCATACGTATAATAAAAATTGGAGTCAGTGGGTCTTCAATACTTCAATTGAAAAAATCTGGTAAGAAAAACCCCCGGATACGATTTAGGGTATTTTTAAATATATACGTTTTGACTTGAATCCCGACAGTATATTATTAGTCAATGTGTGTACTTTGAAAAACCAATTCTAATATGTATTTAAAATCTGTTTGTTCAACATCTATATTTATTTTTTTATTTGGCGGGGTATTTTCACAAAATCATCCAAAAAAGCAGGACCTGGGTGTCCCATTTTTTGTACAGACTTTGGTTGAATTGGAGAAATCCGGTACATTGCCGGTTTATCAACTACTTAATCCCACGCTGAAATCGGAAAAGCCGCATCTTCAATACCTTAAGGACGCAGGTTATTACATACTCCCTGATCAAAACATCCTTAAACTGGCAAAAGCACAACCCCTGCATTTTACTCAACCTTTGGTTATCGACGGTGCTGAATTAAACCTTGTCTTTGAAAGAGCATCCGTTTTTACACCTGATTTTAGTGTAATAAACAGCGAAGGGCAAATCATTACACCTGATTTGGGACAAATTGTACTTTACAAAGGGTTTATTGCTGGCGAAATTTCATCTTGGGCCACATTAAGTATTATAAATGGCAAAGCACAATATCTAATTGCATCACAAAAAGGAAATTATGAAATTAATCATTTGGAAGGTAATTTGTATGCAGGATATTATAGTAAAAATCAGATTAATACACCCGAATATAAAAGCCATACGGATGAAAAAGGAGCCGTTGCAATAAGACATGGACATAATTCTGGAACTAGAACTGGAAATTGTATTGAAGTATATTTGCAATGTGATTACAGAACTTACCAGGATTTAGGGTCTTCAACAGTCGCAGTTACAAATTGGGTCGCCTCCATGATTAACAATGTAGCGGCAGTGTATGCGCTCCATGATGTTATTATTGTCACAAGCCAGCTGTTTATTTACACGACCCCGGATCCCTATGCAAATTTGAGTAATATCAGCCAAATCAGAGATTTATTTGTTTCAAATATTGCAAATAATTATAATGGAAGAATTGCCCACCTGCTCTCCACTCGGGCGTTGGGTGGAGGTATTGCCAATGGCATAGGAGGTTTTTGTAGTACTTATCCCGCATATCCGGGTCCCCAGTGTTTGAGCACAGGACTTTCAGTGGCAAACACACCTTTTCCAAATTATAGTTTTAATACGTATGTTATTGCCCATGAAATGGGCCATGTAATGGGCTTGCGTCATACACATGCCTGCGTTTGGAATAATATGTTTGTGCAGTTAGATGATTGCGGCAATGTCTATGCTCAAAATAACGGCCAAACTCCGGAAGGGGCTTCCTGCTTCGACTCGGATAATGAAATATTACCTGCAGGTGGCGGAACCATTATGAGTACCTGTCAATTATTGCCCACAGTTGGAATAAATTTAAACCTCGGATTTGGAGTTTTACCCGGACAATTGTTATACGAAAATTTTATATACGCGCCTTGTGTTACAGGTACTTCATGTAATAATCTGGCTCCGGTTAACGATATCTGCGCTGAAGCCTTCCCGCTGCCTGTTACCCACAGTTGTACAAACCATACCTTTACAAATTCACATGCAACGGCAACTGGTGGTGTACCGCCCTTTACCTGTGGTAATCCGGGCACTACAGTAAAAGACGTTTGGTTTAAAGTTACAGTTCCTTCCTCAGGTAACGTGACTATCGAAACGTCAGAACCGGGAACAGGCCTGACCGATGTGGTGATTCAGGCCTATGCAGGAACTTGTTCCGCACTTTCATCCATCGGTTGCGATGATAACTCCGGTTCTGGCAATCATGCATTGCTGACCTTATCAGGACGGACTCCCGGCGAAATTATATATATTCGGCTGGTCGATACACAAAGCGATCAGGAAGGACCTTTTAATATTTGTGCGTACGATTTGTCTGTGCCATGTCATCCTGATTTTCAGCCTCTTATTGATTTTTATCTGGCGACAGGTGGGTCAGGGTGGTTAAATAAAAAGGGATGGCAAAATGGAGCCATTGGACAGGATTGTAATGTTTGTGAATATTATGGAGTTACCTGCAATGAATTGGGCAGAGTTAGTGGTATAAGCCTGAATAGCAATAATTTGACCGGATCTTCTATTCCATCTTCGTTGGCCAATGTCACTTATTTAAGTTCTTTGCGACTGTATAACAATAATTTGAGTGGATCGCTACCAGGCTTTTTTAGTAGTTTTTCTTATCTGCAGACTTTGGATCTGGGTAATAATGATTTTACCGGATCCATCCCTTCAGGTTTGGGATCAATACAATCTTTAAAGAGTTTATATCTGGATGGAAATCTTTTAACAGGAACACTGCCTGTTACATTAACAAATATAGACCTGAGCCTGATTTATGTAAATAATAATAATTTATCAGGATGTTTCCCGTCCGGCTATAGCGAGTTCTGCTCAAAAGCATACAATTTTTCCGGCAACCCGAATTTAGCAGGAGGCATTTCATTTGCAACATATTGTAGTACAGGAAACGGAGGTGACGAAGACAATGACGGATTTTGTCAGTCTCTTGGGGATTGTAATGATGATGACCCGGTGATGTTTCCCGGAAATCCGGAAGTTTGTGATGTGAAGGACAATAACTGCAATGGTCTTGTTGATGACATACCTGCGCCACAAACGAATACTTGGATAGGAGGCTCTGGAGCCTGGAATACACCTGGCAACTGGAGCCTTGGTGTGGTTCCTCAAAGATGCCAGAATGTGGTAATTGGAGGCAATAGCAATGCAGTAATAACGTTGTCTTCAGGTCAAACCGGAGAAGCCAGATCTGTTACAATACAATCAGGGCGTAGTTTGAATATTCAATCCGGAGCGACAATTAAGATTGATTATGGCCTGAATCTGGTCAATGCAGGTAGTATTACAAATAATGGTACGATAACAATACATAATATTTTGGATAATCAATTGTTTGGTATTCAAAACAGCGGAACAATTAACAACAATTCATCTGCAAACATTTCAATTATAAATTCTGGGATCAGGTCCTTATCAAATGCATCTGGTGGACTACTTACCAATAACGGTATTTTGACCATTGATGGTAATGTAAATAACGGATCCAGTACAGGTATTTATAATAATGGTTCCTTAATAAATAGCGGTCAGGTTACTATTAAAAACATTAATGGCGTTGAAGTCTGGATTTTTCCGGGATCATCTTTTACCAACCAGACTACCGGAATCCTGAGTATTGACTAATAAGGTATGTGTTATTGAAAACAAATTGGTTTTGTCAATGTAAGCAGATTCATGGCACCAGGTACGATTTACTTGATATCTTTAAGTAAATATTCCAAACCATTGGTTTTAATGATAAACGTAGTGGACAGAATCATTCCTAATCTTCCATTTGGAAATCCTTGTGTCGACATCCATTCCAGATAATAAGTTGGAAGATGCTTTATTATTGTTCCTTTATATTTCCCGTAAGGCATTGCCATACGAACTATATCCAAAAGAATTGTTTTATCGGGCTTTTGTAGATAGTCATCCATTTTTTCAACTTTCCTCTTCTACGGTTGCCAGGTCCATAACTTCTTCTTCTGGAATCAGCTGATCAAGTTCGACTTTAAGATTATCAATAATAAAAACTTGCCTTTCAGGCGTATTTTTACCCATATAATATCCAAGCAAATCTTCAATTTTTGTTTTTTCTCCTAAAATAACCGGCTCCAGTTTTATATTTTCACCGATAAAGTCTTCAAACTCATTGGGAGAAATCTCTCCTAATCCTTTAAATCGGGTTATTTCAGCTTTTCCCCTCAGCTTCTGAATTGCTTCCTGTTTTTCCTGTTCACTATAGCAATAAAATGTCTTTTGTTTATCTCTGACCCTGAATAAAGGCGTATCAAGAATGTACAAATGACCATGTTTAACAAGATCAGGGAAAAACTGGAGGAAAAAGGTCAGAAGCAATAAACGAATGTGCATGCCATCCACATCCGCATCCGTAGCGATTACCACCCGGTTATACCTGAGATTTTCGATTCCGTCCTCAATATCAAGGGCATGTTGCAATAAATTGAGCTCTTCATTTTGATATACCACCTTTTTGGTCATTCCATAACAATTAAGAGGTTTGCCTCTCAATGAAAAAACAGCCTGAGTCATCACATTTCTTGCCTTGGTGATAGACCCGCTTGCAGAATCCCCTTCAGTAATAAATATGGTACTGCCAAGTTTTTGCTCGTCATCCACTTTTTTACCGTCAGTCAGATGGGCCCGGCAATCCCGCAGTTTTTTATTATGTATATTTGCCTTTTTAGCGCGCTGATTAGCTATTTTTTTTATGTCTGCAATTTCTTTTCGTTCGCGTTCAGACTGAAGAATTTTTCTTAGAATGGCATCTGCGACCTCTTTATTTTTATGTAAATAATTATTCAGATGGGTTTTCATAAAATCCAGAACAAAAGTTCGGATTGAAATCCCCTCAGGCCCCATATTTTGCGAACCAAGTTTGGTTTTGGTTTGGGATTCAAAAACAGGCTCTTCAACCTTCAAACTAATGGCGGCAACAACAGAAGTTTGTACATCGCGCGAATCGAACTCCTTTTTATAAAAATCTCGGAATGTTTTGACAATGGCCTCTCTGAATGCGCCAAGGTGGGTACCACCCTGTGTGGTATTCTGCCCATTCACAAAAGAATAATACTCTTCCCCATATTGCGTATTGTGCGAAAGCGCAATCTCAATATCTTCTGCCTGAAGATGTATAATAGGGTATAATAGATTTTCAATATCCGTTTTGCGTTCCAGTAAATCGCGAAGCCCGTTTTTTGAAACCAGGGTTTTCCCGTTATAGTTTAGCTTGAGCCCTGCATTTAAATATGCATAATTCCATAATTGATTTTCAACATACTCAGGCCGGTATTTGAAGTGTTTAAAAATGTTTTCATCGGCAATAAACTCAATGAGTGTCCCATTTGGCTCATTTGTTTTCATAAGTTTGTGATCAGCAGTGATAACGCCTTCCTTGAATTCTGCCATTTTGCACGACCCGTCTCTGAATGACTGAACTTTGAAGTAGCTGGAAAGCGCATTTACAGCTTTTGTGCCAACGCCATTTAAACCTACAGACTTTTTAAACGCTTTGGAATCGTATTTGCCACCGGTATTAATTTTGGAAACACAATCTATAACTTTGCCAAGTGGAATGCCCCTTCCATAATCTCTAATAAAAACACGGCCATGTTCTATGGAAATATCAATACTTTTTCCATTTCCCATCACAAATTCATCAATGGAGTTATCAATGACTTCTTTTAAAAGTACATATATCCCATCATCCTGAGATGACCCATCTCCTAATTTTCCTATATACATGCCGGGACGCAAACGAATGTGCTCCTGCCAGTCTAGACTTTTTATATTATCTTCATTATATAATACACTGGTATTATCACTCATATAAGTACCTGAAATTTTAAACAATTAACCAAAACACAACAAATATAAAGATTTTTTTTGATATGATAAAAATGAAATAGTAACTTAATCGTCAGATGCTCTCAAATCCATCAATTCTGGACATCAGTTTTACTGTCTTTAAAAGTGTAACTAATTGATGCCTGAAGTATAGGGGTGCTCATTTATTGGAAAGTTTTGGAAGTTCTGTTAATACATCTAAATTCAATAATGGATCGATTCTGAAGTAACTTAAATCTTGGGTAAGCAACTACCCAAATTCTATGATAATAATCAACTCAATAGGTGTTAAATATCATTGTGTATTCGAATTTATTGTATACATATTTGTTCTGAGGGTAATATTATTTCATTTTAAATATTATATCATGAAACCGAAAAATATATTTATTGTACTTGCTTTCATTTTTAGTATGGTCTTAATTTCATGTGGTAAAGATGAAGCAACAAATCATGCACCGGTTATTTCTTCAGTAACGGTTAATCCTTCAAGCGTTAATGCTAATGGTGTGGTTTCTGTTAATGTAGTCGCAACAGATGCGGACAACGATCAGCTAACATACAGCTATGTAGTTACGGGTGGAGCGATTACTGGAAGTGGCGCCAATGTATCTTGGACCGCCCCTTCGACCAGCGGTGCACATTCTTTAACCGTAACGGTTACTGACGGTAAAGGCGGACAGGCTTCAGCTAATGGTGCATTAACAGTATTGCAGCCGGTTACTCAAATAACAGGAACTGCTAGATTTTTGGCAGGGACAGCTGGAGATTTATCCAATGCTAAAGTAAGTCTTTATACAACCAGAGACAATTGGAACAATAATAACCCAATCAAATTTGGTGCTGTTGTTGGCTCTGGCGCAAACGTAACATTTGCGCTTACAAACATAAATCCCGGAAATTATTATCTGGATGTCTGGAAGGATAATAACAACGATGGAGTTTGGTCTGCAGGTGACTTTGTTGGTGTTTATGGTAATATTAATTTAGGTGCAGATGGATTAACGGAGGTACAAGTCTCACAAGGACAGACATTTAGTTGTTCTATTGATATGTTTATTAGGTAAGTTTTGAAATTGTTTTATTTAGATTTATCTATTTGATTCTAACTTTATTTTCTAATTTAATGTGTTGAATTCACCAAAGTGGGAACAGCATGAAACTTAAAGTACGCATTGGAATTTGTTGCGAAAGGAAAAAGGATAAAGTCTTATTTTGCCGCAGCAAATTCCGAATGCGTATTTTGGGCTAAAAGAGCAAAATTTTTGTGTTATTCAACAGTGTTTATGAATTATTATCGAATTCTAAAAATCCGGTAATAATTCATTTTTATAAATGGAAATAAAGAATTATTAATTTTCGCGATTAGTGGTTTGTTAATTTAACGCCTCCATTCAATAAAATCAGAAAATAAATTCCTTTTAATTGTCTTTATCTCTCAGCGGGGCTTAAATAAATGCATCTGGAATAATTAAGCCTAAATCGAATAACAAACATACTACCTCTACTTTAGGCTCCTTGACGATATCAAAACCGGCATCTCAAAATATGTATAGCGCAAAATTATATCAATCGGCTACTGTAGATTGGATTGATGTCGGAGAGCGTCCTTTTTAAATGTAAAATTCTATAATTCAAATATGCTTTTCAGTTAAGAAATGGTCCCTGAAAGCTGCACGTCGGTATGTTCTGCTTAGTATTTTGGGTTTTATATTTATAAATTATAATGCTAATTGCATGTTCGAATTCGGTTTTACAAGCTAAAAGTAGTAAAATTCTTTACTTAAAAATAAAATGATGAGACTTTCTGTTTTGATGGTAAAATTTAAGAAAACAATCTATTAAAAAGACCTTTTGACTAAAATAGATTTCTGGATTTACCAAAAGGATTTTAAAATTAGCTTTCCATAATGCTTTAATTATTTATTTCTTTTTGTCCATTTTTGACCCTGCCATAAATGTTAATTCCTTTAATTCCTTAATCCTGCTTTTTGCAATTTTTATAAGTTCTTTATCATTAGGATTACTCTTCAGATACCGTTTATAGTATGATAGCGCCTTGGTTTTATCTTTTAAATGCTGATCTGCTGTATTCGCCATATAAAAGTAAATAGTGTTGTCCTTGCTGTACTTAAGGCTTTCTTTGTAGCTTTCCATAACCAGATTGTAACTTCCTTTTTGTGAATATACTCTGGCAAGGCCGCGGTAGTATTGATCCAGATTTTCTGAAATACCGGCCTTTATGGCTTCATTATAGAAATATACAGCCTTGTCATGCTCCATTTTTTTTTCAAAAGCCAGTGCCAGATAGAATAATGCATATTCAGGATCACCCTCATTAAGGAGCGATTTTTGAAGATGAAAAATAGACTTATCAAGGGAATCAATTTGAAGAAAGGCATACCCCAGAAGTTTGTTGTAGTAGTTATTTAACTCTGTCTGAAAGGTCAGGGCATATAGTATTTGGGCAACCTCTGAATATTGACGCATTCGGTATTTTACCCTGGACTTTAAAAGTGAAAGTCCTATATGCGTGCTGTCAGCCGTCAACCCTATATTTAAAAGACTATCCGCTTGTTGTAATGAGTCCAGTGAAATATACATTTCAGACAATCCGTGAATAGCTAATAAATCATGTTTATTGATTTTAAGAGCCGATTGAAAGGATTCTATAGCCTGCATCCGTTCATTACCAAGATGGTATAGGTTTCCCATTTTACGAAAATAAACAGGATTACCAGGATATAATTTTGATAAGGCAATGTTGTATTTTAAGGCTTTGGGTAGATTTTGTTGAGTTTCATAGATGAACGCAAGGCGTGTATAGGCTTCAGAAACAAAATCTTCACTCAATTCGAGGGTGTGGTATATTTCCTTTGCTTTCAGAAAATCCCCAAGCAGGTAGTAACAATTTGCTATGGATGACATGGTAACTTTATCAAGGGTATCCGTCGGATAGCATAATTTATATTGCTCAATTGCCGCCATATACGATTGCTTCATGACTAGGCTATCTGCTACCAGGCAAGGTTTGTGCTGTCCTGTTAATACATAACAGCATAACATTAAAAGTAAAACCGTTTTGTTGAATACATACAATTTCATATTTTTAAGTATTTAAACATATAAATATAACTTAATATTGAGTTGTTTGGATTTCGACAGGATTAAAGCATAAATTTAAAAATATTTTTTGTTAATATACTGTCAAACATTGTAAGTTTATTGCAATTTATGCAACATTTAATTTTATAAAGCGTCTTATTAGTTGGTGTTTTAAGAATAATATTTTATATGAATGTGCAAAATGTATTGAGCATAGCTCTGATTTTATTTTCCGTAATTGATATAGTTGGAAATATTCCCGTCATTATTGACCTGAAAAAAAAGGGTGTGGAAGTTGATTCCATGAAGGCTGCCTTGGCCTCTATGGCATTAATGGTGGCGTTTTTATATGCAGGTGAAGCCATATTAAAACTTTTTGGTCTTGATGTACAGTCATTTGCTGTCGCTGGAGCCATAATCTTATTCTTCTTAGGCTTGGAAATGATTCTTGGTGTACGATTTTTTAGAGAAAGTCCCGGAACTGCAACGGGAACCATCGTACCAATTGCCTTTCCTTTGATTGCAGGGGCAGGCACCATGACCACATTAATTTCATTAAAATCTAAGTATGAAAATGTGGATATCCTGATTGCTATCTTGTTGAACATTGTTGTTGTTTTTGCAGTGCTTCACTTTTCTGACTGGATAAAGGAGAAATTGGGTGACGCAGGGGCAAATGTTTTAAGAAAAGTATTTGGAATCATCCTTTTGGCAATTGCGGTCAAATTATTCAAAGAAAACTTTCATTTAGTAATTACACCGGATAAAAAACTGGGGTTTTTAAGAAGTGTATAGATGCTTCTGTGTTACCTTTGATAGTTCATACTATCAGGTAATATGAATCAGGAGACCAAAAGTAACCTTATAAAACAAAAAGCAGGAGAATTAGGGTTTTTTCTATGTTCGATATCTAAAGCAGAATTTATGTCTGCCGAAGCAGCAAAACTGGAACAATGGCTTAACCAGAATTATCACGGTGAAATGGATTATATGGCGAATCATTTTGATAAACGCGTTGATCCTACATTGCTTGTACCGGGCGCAAAAAGTGTAATTTCATTGGCTTATAATTATTTTACCAGGGTGGAACAGCTGGATTCTGATGCACCAAAAATTTCAAAATACGCCTTTGGAAAAGACTATCACCTGGTTTTAAAGAATAAACTCGGCGAATTGTTTAATTACATCAAATTAATTTTTGGGGATGTAAATGGTCGTGTTTTTGTCGATTCTGCCCCTGTTTTAGAGCGGGATTGGGCTAAAAGGGGCGGACTTGGATGGATAGGTAAAAACACTTTGGTTATTAATCCTAAAAAAGGTTCATTTTTTTTTCTTGCTGAAATTATTCTTGATCTGGAGCTGCATTTTGACCATCCCATTTCTGATTTTTGCGGCACCTGCAAACGATGTATTGAAGCTTGTCCGACAGAGGCCATAAGTCAGAATGGCTATTTTATGGATGGCTCTAAATGTATTTCTTATCTGACAATTGAACTCAAAAAATCTATTCCTGAGGATTTTAAAGGAAAGATGGAAAACTGGATTTTTGGATGTGACATATGCCAGCAGGTATGTCCCTGGAACCGCTTTTCTGTCGAACACGCGGAAGACAAATTTACCCCAAGTCAGGAAATGCTGAATATGTCTAAAGAAGAATGGCAGGATATTTCTGAACCAATATTTAATAAGCTGTTTGAAGGAAGTGCTGTTAAGAGAACAAAGTATAGCGGATTAAAAAGAAATATTACTTTCCTGGAATGAAAATGCTGCATAATTACCAATGCTTCACTTATTTATCTTATTTATTTTGTAAATTTGTCGGCTCTAATAAATTTTGCGTTTTATTAACGGACTATTATCTTTCGTAAATGTACAATTTTTTACCTTTTTTATTTTTATCCATATTTTCCTTATTTTTTAATTCTGAAATATATGGGCAAAATAATATTCAAGTAGAATCTTCTTCAGCTGTAAATAGATTTATGGAACTTTTTGTGTCCAACGGTAAGTCAAACGAAACCATAAAAGCCTGGCGTGTCCAGATAATAACCACAGATGACAGGCGGGAAATGGAAAACGCTAAAGCATTATTTACATCGATGTATCCGGGAATGAACGTGGATTGGAAACATGTGGCCCCTTATTATCAGTTAAGAGCTGGTTATTTTGAAAATAAAAATAAACTTATGCCTTTTTTACTGGAGCTTAAAAAAACATTTGTATCGGCTACGCCTGTATTTGACAATGTGAGTAAAAGAGCTTTGGTGAGCAATTGACAATTTTATGGCAAAAAGAGCCTTATCAAAAAATAAAACTTTTGACTGGATTACATTATCTGTGTATTTCAGTTTGGTGGTTATAGGTTGGTTTATGGTTTTTTCAACCTTATTTGACCCCAAAAATCCATATTCATTTTTGGATATCACAACGCCCATCGGAGCACAGTCGCTGTGGGTAGTTATCTCTTTATTGACCTTTATTAGTGCACTTACTTTAGAATGGAAATTCTGGAATACACTGGCATTTCCGATATATGGTTTTACCATTGCACTTTTAATTTTAGTGCTTTTTCTGGGCAAGGAAATAAATGGTGCTAAAGCCTGGTTTTCATTTGGTTTTTTTTCAATCCAACCATCTGAATGGGCAAAATTTGGTACTGCACTGGCCGTTGCCAGTTATTTGAGCTTCTTTAAATCCAGTGTCACCAATACAAATGTATTTGCCATTTCCTTGGCATTGTTTCTTGGTCCCGCTTTATTAATTTTATTACAACCGGATTTTGGGTCTGCTCTCGTTTTTTTATCTTTTTTTATTTTATTGTACCGAAGAGGAATGTCCCCTTGGGTCATAATTGTTGGAATTGGAGTTGCTGCGATATTTATTTTATCGCTCATGTCCAGCCCTTTTATGGTAACTGTTATTTTGATATTTTTAAGTAGCGCTGTTTTTATATTTAATTTTGAACAAACCGGACGGGCAATATCTATTGTATCAGTTATATTTTTGGTCATAATATTTTTATTATTCCAAAAGGAGCATATCTACGTCATTTTGCCGGCACTTGCCGCTTTTATATTCTATTTTATTATTCAGGTAAAAAGCCGAAACTTTAAAATATTGGCATTTGTGGTTCCTGTGCTTTTTTTTGCTTCTGGCTTTTCTTTTATTTCAAGCTATGTTTTTGAACATGTATTAAGACCGCATCAGCAGGAAAGAATTAATGTCTGGTTAAGACCCGAAAAATGCGATCCACAAGGCTCATTATATAATATTATTCAGTCAAAACTGGCCATCGGTTCCGGTGGTTTGCAGGGCAAAGGATTTTTGAAAGGCGAAATGACAAAACTGGATTACGTACCGGAACAATCTACCGATTTTATTTTCACCTCTATTGGTGAAGAACAGGGATTTATCGGTAGTCTTGGCGTAATTTTATTATTTACTATCTTATTAATTCGATGTATAATCATCGCCGAAAGAGCAAATCTGGAATTTATTCGTAATTATGGATATGCTGTTGCTGGTATTTTATTTTTTCACTTTACTTTCAATATTGGAATGACGATGGGACTGCTTCCTGTGGTGGGCATTCCGCTGCCTTTTATCAGTAAAGGTGGATCATCCCTGATTGCATTTTCCATTATGATAGCTGTGTTAATTAAAATGGACATGGCCAGATTCAGATCAAATTAATACAATGGCTTTTAAAATACTGTATAAAGACCCCCATACATCTGCCAGAACCGGAGTGATAACAACAGCGCATGGAGATATTGAAACACCAATATTTATGCCTGTCGGTACGCAGGGAACTGTAAAAGGTGTTCACCAGCACGAATTGAATGATATCATACAGGCACAAATCATTTTGGGCAATACCTATCATTTATATTTGCGCCCCGGAACTGATACGCTTATGAAAGCCGGTGGCTTACATAAATTTATAAATTGGAATAAACCAATTTTGACGGATAGTGGAGGATACCAGGTTTACTCCTTGAAAGGCATGCGAAAGATTACAGAAGAAGGCGTTAAATTCCAGTCGCATATTGATGGTTCAAGACACTTTTTCAGCCCTGAATCTGTCATGGATATACAACGCCTCATCGGAGCAGACATTGTTATGGCGTTTGATGAATGTACGCACTATCCTTGTGACTTTAAATATGCAAGAAACTCCATGCAAATGACTCATAGATGGTTATTGCGTTGCATTAATAGAATTAATTCTACGGAACCCAAATATGATTATAATCAAATATTTGCGCCTATTGTGCAGGGAAGTACATTTCCAGACTTGAGGAAAGAATCCGCTGATTTTATCGCTTCTCAGCAACAGGATATTAATGCCATTGGTGGCCTTTCTGTCGGCGAACCACATGAAGAAATGTATGCCATGACGGATCTGGTTTGCGGAATTTTACCTGCGGACAAGCCAAGGTATCTGATGGGGGTTGGACTACCTGAAAACATACTCGAATCCATAGCATTAGGTATTGATATGTTTGACTGCGTATTGCCGTCTAGAAATGCGAGACACGGCATTTTATATACTAAAAATGGTCTGATCAATATTAAAAATGCAAAATGGCAAAATGATTTCAGCCCCATTGATGCATATAGCAATGCTTTGACCAGCAGAATACATACAAAAGCATATCTGCGCCATTTGTTTAAAGTCGAGGAATTGCTTGCTGGACAAATAGCTACATTACAAAATTTGAGTTTCTTCCTCTGGCTTGTAGCTGAAAGTAGACGAAAAATTAGTGAAGGTACATTTAGTAGCTGGAAGCAAGATATGGTAAAATCTGTTAGTCAACGATTATAATTTAACCGCTATGAAAATTCTCGACTGGTATATCATAAAAAAGTATCTGAGTACCTTCTTTTTTACTATGATGCTAATCACGCTTATTGCCATTACCATCGATTATTTTGAAAGAGTAGATAAATTTCTTAATTCAAATCTTTCATTTAAAGAAATTGCAATGGGCTATTACTTGCATTTTATTCCATGGATTAATGGATTGCTCTGGCCACTTTTTGCACTTTTAGCCGTGATATTTTTTACTTCCAGAATGGCTAAAAATTCAGAAATTATAAGCATTTTAAGTGCAAAAGTTAGTTATACCAGATTTCTTAGACCTTACCTTTTTGGTGCGGCAATACTGGCTGTTTTGTTATGGCTTGGTAACAATTACATCATCCCTAAAAGCAATAGGCTTAAAAATGAATTCGAAAGTCAATATATCAGAGCAAGTGCAAAAACCACGCTGAATCACAATATTCATTTCTGGCTTTCACCAACTGAAAAAGTATATATCAGAAGCTATTCAAGCAGTGACAGCTCAGGTCGAACATTCAGATTGGAAAGATTTAAAGACAATAAGTTGGTTTATACCCTCAAAGCAAACAGAATTGTGTTTATCGGCACACCCAATAAATGGAAACTGGAGGGTTATGAAATTAGAACCTTCGGAGATCTGGAAGAAAAAATAATATCTAAGCCAAACGAATTTAAAGATACGATTTTTAGTTTTGTTCCAAGAGATTTTACGAGATATACCAAACAAATGGAAATGATGAACACCTCCGATCTTCGTGAATTTTTAAAATATGAACAGGAACGCGGCTTGGATTCAGGAAAAAAATACAGCATAGAATTGTACCGCAGAACAGCAGACCCCTTTACAATTTTTATATTAACATTAATTGGAGTTTCTGTCGCTTCCAGAAAAGTTAGAGGCGGTATGGGTTTTCACCTGGCAGCAGGTGTTGTTATTGGCGCTGTTTTTGTAATTTTATCAAAGTTTAGTACAACCTTTTCTACAAACATGGCATTACCACCAGGCATTGGCGTCTGGATACCTAATTTTTTCTTTTCTATAGTTGCATGGTATTTAGTTAAAACTGCCCAGAAATAATACTAAAAAAGGCTGAGATATTTTTATTGATATCTTCATTCATTTGGACATGATATATTGGACTGGACGATATATGGGGCGCCTTATACGGACAGCGTATTACCAAAATATTTAACCCTCAGCTTCGGCCTAATCTGCATGATAAATGAAACTGAAATTTTTAACCGGCTTTATTCTGGAATACCAAGGCCCATCTTACTGTCAAATACTGGTTTACATCACTTTAATTATCTCCTCCTTTCATTTTTTCAGCATTCTCAGCCCTTTGCAGTGAATTGATAATCTCTTCAAGATCACCTTCCATCACCCGGTCAAGATTGTAAATGGTTAGATTTATACGGTGATCAGTAACCCTGTTTTGTGGATAGTTATATGTTCTGATCTTATCTGATCGGTCTCCTGTACCCACTAATGACTTCCTTTTATCTTTTTGTTCCAGATAGGTTTTCTCCCGCGAAGCTTCCTGTATTTTTACAAAAAGTCGCTGTAAGGCAATTTCACGGTTTTTATGCTGTGACCTGGAATCTGTACTTTCTGCCACAATACCGGTAGGAATATGCGTGAAACGCACACCTGATTCTGTTTTATTTACATGTTGTCCTCCCGCACCTTGCGCCCTGAAGGTATCTGTTTTAAGATCGTCTTTACGGATATCGATTTCTTCTTCTTCAAATTTTGGCATGACCACCACTGTTGCCGCTGAAGTATGAACCCTTCCCTGCGATTCAGTTTTTGGTACGCGCTGAACCCGGTGCGCTCCTGATTCAAATTTTAATTTACCATAAACATCAGCCCCGTAGATTTCCATCACTATTTTATTATAACCACCTACACTTCCGGGATTTTCATCGATTACTTCCATCTTCCAGCCTTGTGTCTCAAAATATTTGGTATACATCCTGTAAAGATCGCCCGCAAATATACTGGCCTCATCACCCCCTGTTCCCGACCTGATTTCAAAAATTACATCTTTTGCATCCTCCGCATCCTTTGGAATAAGGAGATAATTAATTTTTTCAATAAGACCGTTCAGTCTGGCTTCAAGCGCATTTAACTCAAGACTGGCCATCTCCTTCATCTCAGGGTCAGGGTCTTTCAGCATTTCTTTTGCATTTTCAATATTTGCTGAGGTCAGTTTAAAATCTTTAAAGCTCTCCATAATTTCAGACAGATCTTTATACTCTTTATTGATTTTTGCAAACTGCTTCATGTCTGCTAATACCTCAGGATCGGATAGTTTTTCTTCCAGATAATGATATCTGTCCTGTATTGCTTCCAGTTTGTCTGTCATTTTTAAAATTTTGCACAAAAGTAAGCAAAAACAACTACTATAAATGGGGGTACAATATTATTAATATCAGGGCAAGCTAAGCCAAAAATTATTTACTCCATCTCCCTGAATTATCTCAAGTGATTGCAAATTAAGTAATTCCAGCAATGCTATAAATGTTACAATGGCGTGTATTCGATTGTCCAGCGCTAAAAAAATAGATTCAAATTTAATTTTCTCTCCTTTTTTAATTTTTTTAAGGATAAACTGCTGTTGATCTTCAATGGTATATTCAAATTTTACAATGTGGTGTTTAGGTAAATTTAAATCGTCTTCATACTTTTTCATTAATTGTTGAAATGCCTGCATCAGTTTAAATAAACTTAATGATTCAAGCTCAATATCAACTAAGGCACGCTCACCTATTTGCCTTAATTCTGAAATCGTATTACCCCTTACAAATCTGAAATGCCTGTTTTCTTCCAAAGTACTCATTTCGTCCAGTACAGACTTATACTTTTTGTATTCGATCAACTTCTGGGCAAGCTCTTCCCTGGGGTCAATAACATTGCCTTCCTCGTCCAGCTCTTTTCTTGGTATCAGCATTTTAGCCTTTATTCGCATCAAAGTTGCAGCTACAAGTATAAATTCACTGGCAACGTCTAAATCCAGGGACTCCAATTGCCGGATATAATCCAAAAAATCATTGGTAATTTGAGATATCGGAATATCATTTATATCGAGTTCATCCCTTTCAATAAAAAATAAAAGGAGGTCGAACGGCCCTTCAAATTGTTGGATTTTTATTGTATATGATTCCATAAAAGCAAATATATTAAAATGGCTTTATTTTTAAACGACTTAGTCGTAGAAAACAAATATCATTTTTTTTGAGCCTGGTATTTTTCATAAAAAAAGGAAAGAAATCCGGAAATAATTAAAGAGGGCAATAGGTTTTCTATTCTTATTTTACCAAAACTCAATAAATTAAAGGAAATACCTATAATAAGAATTCCTCCTTGTGCACTGAGACTATCGATTACAATAGTACTGAAAATGTTTTTTAATCGGGATGCCAGAAGCGTTATTCCGCCTTGAAATAGCAGCATGGGTATGATTGAAAACAAAACACCTATACCATAGGTCGAGGCTAAAGCAATGGATGAAAATCCATCGAGTAGCGACTTTACATACAGTAATTCTCTGTGCTGACGAATGCCTTCTTCAAGGGCACCGATTATTGTCATAGACCCGACACAAAACAAGATAAAAGCCGCAATTAGGCCTTCAGAAAATTGCTGATCTGTATTTCCTGAAAAATATTTTAGATGTTCTGATATTTGATTAAACAGAGAATCAATTCCTGATATTTGCCCGATAATTGCACCGATAATAAGACTAAAAAAGAAGATAAGCAAATACCCTTCAGGTAACTTTAAGGCCATCTTTATACCAATAAATAATGTACCAAGTCCCACCGCCTGAAAAACTAAGACCTGCAGTTCTCCCGAGAAAAACTGTTTTAACCATAACCCTATCAGACTTCCGGTTGTTACTGTTATCATATTGACAATTGTTGCTTTAGGCCAAAACACTTTTATTCTTTTTTTTGACAATAGTAGACATTTTTAAGTTAAGATCATATTATGTTTAGAAGAATCATTATCAAAATTTTACTCTCCCCATTTGCATTACTGTATGGCTTAGTGATCTCATTTGTCAATTTTTCATATGATACAGGATTGTTAAAAGCATCCAGATTCAATATTCCTGTGATTGGAGTAGGAAATCTAAGCCTGGGAGGTGCAGGCAAAACTCCTCATATTGAATACCTTATTGAAATGCTGAAAGATTATATCAATGTGGCAACACTGAGTCGCGGTTATAAACGACAGTCCAAAGGGTTTCGGTATGTACAACAAAACGACACGGCATTAACAGTAGGTGATGAGCCGCTGCAGTACAGAAGAAAATACCCGGATATAGTGGTGGCTGTTTCAGAAAGCAGGGCTTATGCCATACCTCAGATTTTACAGCAATATCCAAATATCCAAACTATTTTATTGGATGATGCATTTCAGCATCGCAGTGTGAAACCGGGCTTGAATATTTTGCTGACTGCTTATGACTATATGTTTACAAAGGATCATTTATTACCTTCAGGTCGGCTTAGGGAATGGAGGTCGGGCTATAAAAGGGCAGATATTATTATAATTTCAAAATGCCCGGACTCCATGGATGAATCGGATAAACTTAGAATAATCCGGGATATTAAACCGACACCATACCAGCATATTTTTTTTACATATTATGAATATGGAAATCCTTATAACTTTTATCAGCCGGAATATAAAATAGCCCTGGATAATCAGTTGGATGTAATTTTATTGAGTGCAATAGCAAACACGGAATACCTCATGGAATTTCTTGATGTAAACGTCAATACTGTTAATGAGGTGGAATTTGAAGACCATCATATTTTTGACAGGCATGATATTGAAAAAATTGTAAAAGTCTTTCAGAATCATAGCAGTAATCGGAAATTAATTTTAACAACAGAAAAAGATGCAATGAGGCTTGAATTGCACAAAGAGGCGCTGAGAAAGTATAACATCCCACTGTTTGTTCTTCCTGTAAAAGTAAAATTTCATTTTGAAGAACAAAACAAATTTAATCACCTTATAAAAAAGTTTTTACTGGATTTTGAAGTATAACAACCATTTTACATGTTTTACATTTATAACTGCTAATTTTGTAACCTGACTTAATATTTAATATTTTTTGTGGAGATAGCTTGTCGTAACAGTATGATTTTATGAATTTTGGTATTCTAAATGTATTTCAAATACTGGGGGCTGTAGGTATTTTTATCTATGGCATGAAGCTTATGAGCGAATCGATCCAGAGAGCCGCAGGATCCCAATTTAGAAATACATTGAATCACATAACCAAAAACAAATGGGTCGGCTTTTTAATCGGATTTGTTCTTACAGGAGTAATTCAATCTTCTTCTGCCACTACAGTAATGACTGTCAGTTTTGTGAATGCAGGCCTTCTGACCGCCCTGGAGTCCGTTGGATTGGTCATGGGTGCCAATGTGGGTACTACTGTCACAGGATGGCTGGTTTCTTTTTTTGGTTTTAAAGTAAGCTTGGCAGAATATGCCGTGCCTCTTTTTGCTATCGGAGTTCCTTTATTGTTTAACAGTAAGGGAAAAACTAAATACTGGGGCGAATTTATTATTGGTTTTGCATGTATTTTTTTAGGATTGGGATTTTTGAGGGAAGCCGTTCCTGCTTTTAATGAAAATACGATTCTATTTGAATGGCTCAGAGAATATGCCCACGACGGACTACTCTCGAGAGTATTTTTTGTTCTGGTTGGTGTGGTTATTACAATTATGGTTCAGTCATCCAGCGTCGCAATGGCAATAACCCTCACGATGTGCGCCCAGGGTTGGTTGCCTGTTGAAATTGCTGCTTCCCTGATTTTAGGAGAAAACATTGGCACAACTTCAACAGCATTGATTGCATCTGTTATTGCAAATAGACAGGCAAAACTTGTCGCGCGTATTCATTTATACTTTAATGTTATAGGTGTAATCTGGATGGTTATCCTGTTACCATGGTTCCTGCCCGGATTGTCTGCTTTAATGACCTTTTTGTTTGGCACAGAAGATATTTATATGAATGCAATGGACATGACGATTGGCCTTTCAGCATTTCATACCGCCTTTAATCTTATAAATTCTTTAATACTTATAAATTTTACAGGTTGGCTCGTAAAAATAGCATCAATAGGTTTATATAAAGACAATTCACCTAAATCGGCAGATGGACCTTCAAATATAAAATTTTTGGATAGTACCGGCTACTTGCCCGAAATGGCCACAATCCAGTTACAAAAGGAAACACAATATTTTGGAGAAATTATTATTCAAATGGCGGAGCATTTCCAAAATATCATCAATACAATAGATGTTAAAAAACAACAGAAACTGATTAAAAAAATTAAACAGTACGAAGAAATAACAGATAAACTTGAGGTGGAAATTACGGAATACATCACTAAGTTATCCAGAGAAGAACTAACCTCTCAGACAAGTCTGATATTTAGAAGTATCCTAAATATTTGTAATGACCTGGAAAGAATCGCCGATATTTATTATCAGCTTTCAATAATACTTCAGAAAAAAATTGAAGATAAAGTATATTTTCTACCTGAGCAGCGTGAAAAAATCAATGAAATGATCAAATTAATTCACGAAGCTTTACAGGTAATGAACGCTAACCTATCGGATCCGGATTACCGCAATGTTAAAAAATATTATGCCCTGAAAGCAGAAAAGGCGATTAACAAACTGAGAGACGAAATGCGCACGGAACATATAAATCGTATGGGTACTGCGGATTATAATATCAATTCGGCAATGGTGTATAATAATGTATTCACCGCACTCGAAAGAATAGGTGATCATCTGATTAACGTGACAGAAGCAGTAACAGGTGAAATATAAGTCCAGGATTAATAAATAAACCAGTCCTGAAGATCATCTTTGGCAAATAGATTATACAATCAGTTTAATTGTGATCTGGTGCCCAGTTTTAAAATTTGATTTCGGCTTTGTTATACCTGTTCTTAATCTTCAAATAAATCGAAGTCTTTAACCACAATGATTTGGTTGAATTGTACTGCTACAGATTACATCTGTTTATTTTAGGTATGGTTTTATTCTTTCAAGTCCTGAATTTGCTTTCTGATGCAAACTTGAACTGTAACCGGCCGGATTCAGTGATAAACACTTTTCAAAATATATTTTTGCTTTATCAAATTTTTTTTGTTGCTCCAAAATAAGCCCGGTTTGTAAGCAGGCACTGCAGGCATAATATTTACCTGGATCGCTTTTGACGATGGTCAGTTCATAAAATTCAAGGGCGTCTATGTAGTTTTTAAGCGCTTCTGTTACCCGTGCCAGTCTGTAGAAATATTCTCCGTCATGAATTGCATTTACAAACTGGTTACTATGTAAAATCAGTAGTTTTTGACATTTTCCATAATACCCGCCATCATATAATAATCGGGCTTTTAATAAAATTCCATTTGGAACCTGAGCATATTTTGCTTCTTTGTCTGCCTGAATATCCTCATCAATCAATGATTGCCCAAATTTGGAACACGAATGCATTGCCAGCGTATAAGACTTTATATCTTTATTAATGACGATATGATACCAGGCCAGCTTTTGCCAGGCCTCTTTTATATAGTGTTGCCCTTTAAAATGTTCCAGAAATTTAAGGATATATTTATCGGCATCTGCATCTAACCGGTAAAGTTTGTATTTACCTAACATGAAGTCAAGATAGTAAAATGGAAGATATTCATTTCCTTTGGGCCGCTCTTCCAGTATTCTTATTGCTGTTTCATTTCTGCCGGTTTTCTGCGCCATGGTAGCTTTTAGGAAGGCAACTAAAGGGTTGGTTTTATGATCCAACCTGAATTTTTCGAAAAGCCGGTAAGCTTCTTCTTTTTTATTGTTGGAATAAAACAAAATGTAGCTATAAATGGCCACGATTTCATGCATAAATATGCTATGGTCTACCATGGCTTTATCAGCAAGCAAACTGATTTCTTTTGTACCCAGATCAATAGATCCTTTTATACCCATGATTTTTCTTACCCAACCCGGTACACTTTCTGCCAAAGCATGAATAATGCTCAGACTTTTATTGTTTTCTAAAAATAATGGAAACTTTTTTTTATTTTTTTCAAGTAAACGATAGGCTTCATAAATATCCCGCGCCGCAGTGATTTTGTCATTGAATTTTAATCTGATGGTGGCCCATTGCAATATAATTTCAGCCTGACAAAATAAATAATAGGGCGAATTGGGGTCTGCCTTTTTTATTTTATTTAACCGCTCTTCCTTATTTTTTAATAATACCTTATACTTGGCTTCGTCCTCCTGTATAAATAGAGTGAAAAAATCTGCATAGTTCTCAATGTAATAGATCATAGCATTATCAGGATCTTTTAGCTTGATCAGATTGAGTTTTGCCTGCCCGGCTTTTATTTTTAAGGAAGAGATATCCTGATACGCTTCCATTAAGGCAGAAGTCAATTGTAGCTTGGACTGCGCTCTTAAATCAAAACACAGAATTGATATAAAATACAGTAAAATGGAAGCAGAATATCGATACATCAGTTTTAATAAAAAAGCTCTAAATGAAAGGATTCATTCAGAGCTTTTGTTATTTAAATTTATTTGAATTTTAATCTTCGTGATTTGTCAGAATACTCTCATCGATCAGCACCCTGCCACAGTGTTCACAGGCAATAATTTTTTTCATCACACCAATTTCTATCTGTAATTGAGGTGGAATCCTGTTGAAACATCCTCCGCAGGCTCCTCGTGCTACGGTAACAACCGCTAGGCCGTTTCTGTATGTTTTTCTGATTTTATCATAGGAAACAAGCAATCTGTCTTCTATATCTTTTCTGGCTTTATCAGATTCTTTAAGGAGTTTGGCTTCTTCTTTTTCTGTTTTCTCTATGATTTTCTGAAGTTCAACTTTTTTATTTTCAACATCTTTATTTCGTTGATTTAATTTGGCTGAAATTCCGTCTAATGATTCTTTTTTTATCTCTTTTCCACTATTTGCCTCACGAATCTTCTTTTGTGACAACTGTATTTCAAGTTTTTGCAATTCAACCTCCTTGGTTAAAGCATCAAACTCTCTGTTGTTCTTAACATTGTCCAGTTGTTTTTCATACTTGGTAATCAATGCTTCAGATTCCTTGATATTAGTGTTGTGTTGTGATATTTCATGATCAATTTCCGCTATGGAGTTCTCCAGTTTTTTAAGTCGTGTCTTCAATCCTGTTATTTCATCTTCCAGATCACTGACCTCCATGGGCAATTCACCTTTAAGAATGGCGATTTCATCCATTTTAGAATCAATTTGCTGAAGAGCATGTAGTGCTCTTAATTTATCTGCAATGCTTTGTTCTTTTACCGCTGCCATAGGATAATTTTAAAAATATTTTATTGGATTAGTGATAATTTTTGTACAATGGGCTGCAAAGGTACTAAAATTATTAATTATTAAGTTATAAAGTAAGTCAATTGTATATTTTTCACTCTCATAATGACCAATATCCGCAATAATAATTTCTTTATCCGCGTCAAAATACTCGTGATACTTATAATCTGCCGTAATAAATATATCAGCACCTGCCTTTTTGGCCTCGTTTAATAAAAAACTACCCGAACCCCCACACAAAGCAACATGGTAGATATAGTCTTTACAGACCTCCGTATGCCGAATTACCTGCAATTCCATTGCTTCTTTTAAGTATTCAAAAAAATGTTTAGGCGCCATTTTTGTTTCGAGATGACCGGTCAATCCGGCCCCTACAGGCTGGTCCCGAAAGGTTATGCCTTCTTTGGGAGATAATATTTTGGTATTTTGTAATTTAAGTCGCTCTGCTATTTGGGCATTGACTCCGGAAGTATAAACATTGTCAAGATTGGTGTGAATAGCAAAAATAGCTATATCGTGCTTTATTGCTTTAATCACCGTTCGTTCTATATAATTGGCTCCGTTCAGTTTTTTAATTCCCCTGAATATGATCGGGTGGTGCGCTAAAACTACATTACACTGTAAATGGATGGCTTCATCTATGACCGCTTCTATCGCATCAAGACAAATTAAAACACCACTGATTTCTCTTTCTGGCATGCCGACTATAAGCCCGGCATTGTCATATTCTTCCTGATACTGTAAGGGGGCGATATTATTTAAAAATCGAATCAGTTCACTTATTTTCATGAGTCCATTTTATATTTATATGCGGTTCCATATTTTAATCAGCGTATTTTTTATACTATTAATGATTGCTGCTTATTAAAAATGACAGAAAATTTTACATAATTTTCGGGCAGTTCCTGTCGGTATGCTTCATTGTGGCTGAAAAATAAGGTGATGTGTATATGCAACGGGTTTAGGCTTTCAAGCCCGGTTTGGTTTTTAATGCTGAATTCATCCCAGCCACTAATAGCCTTAATTTTATCCCAGCTATCCGAACAATCAGGATAATCTTTTTGAGGATGTATTCCGCTAAAGGCTTCTCCATAGGCATGAAACCCTGTATTGTAATATGCTTTGGGCTGTAAAACCGCTTTTGTTAACTGATCAAGCGATAATATGATGACACCATCTTCTATATTGACTTCAACTTGATGTAATTGCGGATTTAACGGGGTTGGAAACGGATGTTTATACAAATATATCCTGTCCATATCACCTATCAGATAATCATCCAGCTCAAGACACATTAAAACCCCGTGAGCAGCCACCATACATTTAATATCTTCCGGCACATCCCGCAGTTCACTACCCACAGATTTAAACAATCTGCCATCCAGATACAAGGACATCCTGTATTCAAATTTTCTTTTGAGTTCCGCATCCAACCGGGAATAGGGTAAAAAATAACTGGTTAACCATTCCCTTAGTTTGGAATCAAAAGGAGGAGGGAATTTTGAAAGCCACCAATGATCAATGGGGCCATGAAAAACATATATGGTTACTACCAGTACCGCGGGTACTATAATCAATGCTGATAGTGGATTATTGGTCGTCCAGCTATAATAGAATATTCCCAGCGCAAATAATACGATGGGCAGCCCTAATATTTTGGAAAACGAATGTATGTGCATCAATTGATCTATTATAAAATAACGGGATATCACAGCGTTAAGATATAAAAAAAGGGATAATTTTCATTGAAAATTATCCCTTTGATGTGGTACCTCCCAGATTTGAACTGGGGACACACGGATTTTCAGTCCGTTGCTCTACCAACTGAGCTAAGGTACCCTGCTGTTTTTCAAAAGCGACGCAAAATTAACGGCTTTTTTTACATTTCAAAAAGAAAATGATTTAATTTTATTTTTTATCTGAATAAATGGAAACTTTAAAGCAACCTGTCATCCCTATCATCTGTACTTTATCTTATCTTGCATCAAAAATAATATAGTTATATGGTAAGGCTTTGTGGTATTTTATCTTTACTGCTTTTATTGGGCTGCAGTTCCGGTAAAAATTTTAAAAGCACCCAAAATAAAAGTCATTTTACTTGGGATAATGCAACGGTTTATTTCCTCCTCACCGACCGTTTTTACAATGGCGATCCGGCCAATGATTTTAAACATCCTGCCCAGGCAGCACCATACCGCGGATATATGGGAGGGGATATCAGGGGAATAACAGCAAAAATTAAGGAAGGCTATTTTGATAAACTAGGCGTAAATGCAATCTGGATGACACCCTTGGTAGAAAATATTTACGACGGAGTGAATGAAGGTACTGGGCTTTCATATGGATTTCATGGTTATTGGACAAAAGACTGGACAAAAATTGACGCCAGGTTAGGTACTGAAAAAGATATTTTGGAAATGGTATCAGCGGCCAGAAAAAAGGGCATCAGAATATTGATGGATGCCGTGGTAAATCACACAGGCCCTGTAACACCAATGGATGAAAAATGGCCGGAGGAATGGGTTAGAACAGGCCCGAAATGCACCTACAAAGGTTACGAGTCCACGATTACATGTACATTGGTAGATAACCTGCCGGATGTTAAAACGGAAAGCCGCAATGAAGTAACTTTGCCTCCGCATTTAATAGCCAAATGGAAAGCCGAAGGAAGATATGAAAAGGAAATAGCAGAACTGGATGATTTTTTTCACAGAACAGGTTATCCTAGACGTCCTTATTTTTATATAATAAAGTGGCTGACGGATTTGATTAGAAAATTCGGTATTGACGGATTTAGAGTTGATACGGTAAAACATACTGAAGAAGAGGTTTGGAAAGCCCTGTTTGATGAATCAGAGTACGCCTTTTCAGAATGGAAAAAGTCCCACCCAAAAGAAGTGCTGGACGATCAGCCATTTTTTATGGTTGGTGAAGTGTATAATTACTACATAGGGGCCGGAAGAAACTTTGACTTTGGCGACAGGAAAGTGGATTACTTTAGCAATGGTTTTCATGCACTCATAAATTTTGACTTTAAATATGATGCCAAAAAACCGTATGCCGAATTCTTTGGTAAATACAATAATGCCCTCCAGGGGCCTTTGAAAGGTAAAAATGTAATGAATTATATCAGTTCTCATGATGACGGAAGTCCTTTTGATAAAAACAGAAGCAAATCGTTTGAATCTGCTACCAGACTCATGCTGTCTCAGGGTATAGCCCAAATTTATTATGGTGATGAATCCGCACGAAGCCTCAGTGTTAATGCCCAGGGTGACGCTACACTGCGCTCATTTATGAATTGGGAAGCACTTGCACAACCTGAAACCGCATCAATCATGAGTCACTGGCAAAAATTGGGAATGTTCAGGGCGGCACACCCTTCCATCGGGGCAGGCAGACATTATGAAATTAATCCCCGCGTTTTTGCCAGAATATATGAAAAACAAGGTCTTAAAGATGTAACAGTATTCGCTGTCGATCAGAATAAAGGCAATAAAGAAATTCCGGTACATGGATACTTTAAAGACGGAGATGTATTAACAGATTATTATTCCGGGATTAAATGTAAAGTAAATCAGGGCAAGGTTGACATCAATAGCGATTTTGACTTGGTATTGTTGTCGAATTGATTTTTATAAAAATGGACCATAGGAATGTTATTAGAAAAGACTTAAAACTTAAAGAAATTGTATTTAATATCTAAATTGGTGCAATCTTTGCCTACAGAAAGTAAATTGAAATCCGAATGACTCCTATCCTTCAGACACCCCGCACTCAGGCACAGATTTCAAGAGCGGCTATTCAGCGATTATATGTTTCAATGCGACATCTGTTTCTTAGAGGCTCTTATAAACCTTTAGGCGTTTCGGGTGAATCTATGATAGAGGCCATGCTTTCTCTCAAACCTGAAATATACGGCTCAATCGCAGATGAAGAAAAAGTGGAACTCGACGGGCTTTTATATATTTTTCAGAGACTGCCCAAAGGAATTGAGGAATGTAGGTACATCAAACTGATTTCAAGGGAAGGATATGATAATTCACATTTTGAAAAACATGTGCCACCACGTAGAAAACGGGATTGTTATAGGGTGGATGAAGAACAAATGTTTATCGAAATGACAAGAGGGGGCAGTGATATTTATGATATTATTACCCACCTGACATTTATGTATATTGAAGCTGAAAAAATCCGCCGCAACAGCCTGGATACACGGGGACGCAAAAACCGGTCCTGGCTGATGCTTCAGTCACTGGTAGAGGACATTCATTCAGGAAAAGATATTAATGTCGAAGTAGGCTTTACATACTTAAATACAATATTGGGCAGAACCTATGATGAAATTGCACGATCGTATTATCGTTTCGAAAAATCAGCCGAAGTCAATAATCTGTTTGAAATAACCTATTGGCTGGGGAAAATTAGTATGGACGAATTTTTATCTCAAATAGATAGAGAAATTACTTTTTCACCCGCTTTGCGAGAAAGCCTGGGCCACCATATTTACGGAGAAGCCTGGGCCAATAATATTAAAAAGACATTATGGGATAATAAACTTTTTCAAAGACCAATTCATATTATCAGTGCCAATCTGCATAGTGTCATGAATTGTTTTTACGCCAAAGCAGCGCTGATAAAAAAAGTAAAGTATCAGGGCCTTGAACAATTTGCAGAAATTTTAAGCAAAGACGAAAATTCAGATTACAGGCAAATTGTACTAAAACATGCATTACAGGCGGGCATGTTTCAATTATCAGATACGAGCGGTACAAATATTGGCGTTCAGATTTTTGATACATCAAAACTGGATCCGTCCAATCTGCCTGAAGAATTACAGTTTAAACCCACGGACAAACATTCGGCTCCGGTTATTATTGTGATGGATTATGCTTTTGGAGAACAGGCCTATGAGACTATGGACGAATTACTCAAACCTTTCATTTTTAATGGAGAAAGGATTAATATGAATGTCAAATCTGTTAATATTATGGGTAAAGCGGGCATTCTCGAAGGCGGAAAGGGCGATATAATGATTGCAACAGCACACGTTTTTGAAGGTACTGCAGATAATTATCCTTTTGATAATGCACTAAATTCAAGTCATTTTTTAAACTGTGGATTAGGCGTGTACGAAGGTACCATGATTACGGTTCTGGGCACCTCACTTCAAAATAAAGACATTTTGACGTACTTCCTAAAATCATCGTGGAAAGCGGTAGGATTGGAAATGGAAGGCGCACATTACCAGAAGGCTATTCAGGCAGCCAAAAGCATCAGACACAGTATCGAACCTGATGTGAAACTGAGATATGCTTATTATGCTTCTGACAACCCCCTTGAAACGGGCAGCACACTGGCTTCTGGAAGCTTAGGTTTAGACGGCGTTAAGCCAACATACTTGATTACCCTGGCCATGCTAAAAGGCTGCCTGGAACAATAAAAACATTTTGAAATTTTATTAATTATTAAATTATTTTACCATGATGAAACAATTGATTTTGATTTGCGCCTTTTTTGGCTTGATTTCACCCGGGCTCTTTGCTCAGGATACAATGATGATGAAACATGATATGGATGTTAAAATGGATTCATCCAAATCCTGTTGTGCTGATTGTTATTGCAACATAGTATCTTTTGGTGGCAAATATTATTTTAATACACTGAAAAATTCGAGAACAACGCTCTCTGAAAATGGATTTTCTTTAGATCAGGAAGCATTTGAATACCAGCTTAGATTATATAACCTCCCGAAAATATTTTATTTTCAACAGTTAGGAACGCTTGTTAATACCAATTATGCTTCTGTTACCGGTATCGGCCTGAAGGAAGATATTAAATTTAATATCTTCAAAAGCAATAACTTTTTTCTTGCCCCCTATATTGAGTTGGGTGGAGGATATTACAGAATGAATATTGCCAAGGGCGTGAAGTCTAATTCTATTGCCAGTGTTCTGGGATCTGAAGTGGAAAATTATTTTTTAGACAATTTTGTTTTGTCAGGTGATGTGGGCCTTGACCTGGGTTTTGGCTTCAATTTAGACAACAAAAACAGATTGAGTATGATCTTTAATGGGGGCTATATCACCAATGTACCGGCTGAATGGAGACTGGCAGGATCTTTAGCATTTAAGGAAAAAATCAATCTAAGCAGCCCGTATGCTGGCGTTACTATACGTCTGGATGTAAATTGCGCTGGATGTGGCAAACAAAGTTGCTCAAAATAGATATTAAACCCAAATTTTGTCGCAGTAAATTTATAATGCGTATTTTGGGTTAAAAAAAAAAGAAACTGCCCCGAAAACAGGACAGTTTCTTTTTTTATAGAGCATATTAATTAACGCCCAGCTTGGTCTTTAAAATGGTCATCAGATTCTCTGAATCAGCGGCATGCAATATCATACCGGCACTGGAATCAAATATCATAGTATAACCGCCTTCTTTACCCAATTTTTCTATCTCCGCTTTCACTTTGTCCAGAATAGGTTTATACAACTCTTCCCTTTTACTGGCAACTTTTTGCTGAATCTCAGCTTCATATTTTTTAATCTCATCCTGCTTACCTACGAGCACTTCCTCTTTTTGTTGCATTTGAACTTTAGAAAGTGTACCTCCATTGGCTTCTGTCATATAAGCCTTGTAGTCCGCTTCAAATTTTATCACCATCTCTTCTCCTTTTGCTAAAAGTTCATTCTGTAATGCCTGAACCTGATTGTCTGCCAGCTTCATTTCCGACATACTGCTGAGGAGCTCCTGTGTATTGATATAACCGAATTTTTGTGCACTTGCAGTGATTAAAGTGAATGTAAGAAATAAAATACTTAAAAAACTTTGCTTCATTTTTGTTTTGTTTTAAATTATAAATAAAAACTTTGATCTTTGAAAATAAATTTCATTATACATCAGATTAACTAATATTTAAGATTATTCCGGTTCAAATCCCAGTACAATATTAAATGTTCCATATTTGCCGTCTGTAACCACTTTGTCAAATCCCCAGCCATAATTAAATCCAAGAAGCCCGAACATAGGCAAAAATACCCTTGCCCCAAATCCTGCCGACCGCTTCAGATCAAATGGATTATAATCACTGAAATTTCGGTACGCATTTCCTCCTTGAATCCAGCTGGTCACATAGATAGTTGAATTGGGGTTCAAAGATAAGGGATATCTGAGCTCGACAGTAAATTTATTAAATATTGGAGCTCCCTGAAATCCACCGGAACTGGTTTGATTTCCATTTCCTGTAATGTCTCTGGTATCATAACCCCTCAAAGCCAGAATTTCTTTTCCCTGCAGACCCGCATTTTGATTGTTTATACCATCACCGCCAAGCTCAAACCGTTCGAAAGGTGAAATTCCCAGGTCTTTATTGTAAGTGCCGAGTATTCCAATCTTTGCCGACGTCGCCACCACTAGTTTATCAAATATATTGTAATACCATTCTGATGTAAACTTCCACTTATGGTATTCAAGCCATTTATATTTGCTCGCTTCTCTTAATTCATCTTTTTTAGCCTGAACTTCAGCTTCTGTCACTGGCCTGGCCGGACCATTTTCAAAGGCAAGTTCTTTTCTGATTTCAGCTTCCTGCTCTGCCGTTATGTCAAAAAACTTGGGTTTCCTGAACAGGGAATAGGGAGCAGTGACTTGAATGGCAAGCGACACTTTTGATCCGCGACGGGGAAAAAGAGGGTCGCTGATACTGCTCCTTGTAAAAGTCTGTTTTAAACTAAAGTTATTGAAGGTACCTTTTGTGATCGCAAAACCCCCGGATCTGAAATTGTCAAGGTTGATTTGTTCAATATTCAACGTTGTATTGGATGAGAAAAAGTCATCCGGCCACTTGAGTTGTGAACCAATACCTACAAATCCCCGTGTTATTTTAAGTTTTCCCGCATTGGACAAAGAATAATCAAAAGAGGTCTGTACAGCCCCGACGGTTAATGACATCGGTTTTTTGCCTCCTAGCCAGGGTTCTGTAAATGAAAAATTGTACGATTTGAAAAAACGACTGTTAGACTGTAGCCTGATGGAAAGCTTCTGCCCATCCCCTTGAGGCAACGGACTCCAGGTGGACCTGTCTTTCACATTGGCAAGCGAGAAATTGTTAAAAACGACACCCAGTGTCCCGATCAATCCACTGAATCCACCGTACCCCGCAGAAAGCTCCAGCTGATCTGATGGTTTTTCTTCCAGCTTATAGCCTATACTTACTGTACCACGGGCCTGATTGACCGGATTTTCTATTTGCAGCGATTCCGGATTAAAATACCCTAAATTGATGATCTCTCTTTGGGATCGGATGATGTCAGACCGGCTGAATTTCTGACCCGGTCGTGTTCTTATTTCACGTCGGACAATGTGTTCATTGGTCCTGTCATTTCCTTTTATGATCACATTGTCCACAGTAAATTGCGGACCTTCAAATATACGCATTTCAATATCTACGGAGTCTTTTTCTATGGCGATCTCCACAGGAGTTATATCAAATGCCAGGTAGCCGTCATCAAGGTACAAAGACGAAATATCCCGTCCGTCAAGACTGAATTTTAGCCGGTTTTGTAGTAGTTCTGGATTGTAAATGTCTCCTTTTGAAATACCTAAAATCGTATATAACTGATCATCGGTATACAAGGAATTTCCCTTCCACCGTATACTTCTGAAATAATGACGGTTTCCTTCTTCTATGACTATTTTAACCATGATATCACCTTCTTTATTTCTGTACACGGTATCATTGACAATAGACATATTTTTGAAACCCTCAGTCTGATAAAATTTCGTGATGGACTTCAAATCTTCGGTATATTCCTTTTCAATGAATTTGGACTTCCTTAACAGGGTCCATTTTCTTTTGGTTTTATCCATCTTTTTTCGTAGCTTCCTGTCAGAAAAAGCTTGATTTCCTTCAAAAACAATATCTTTTACTTTTATCCTGTTTTTTGGATTAATTACAAACTCCAGTCTGACACTGGCATTTTTTCCTTCATCCGGATATTCATTGACCATTACAGTGGCATCAAGCTTTCCTTTTTCCATATAAAATTGCCGGATTTTAGTTTTGGCAAGCTCTTTTTGGTCATCTGTTACTATTCCACCTTTGGTCAATATGTTTTTGATCAGATCATTGAGGTCTTCATGCTGCGAACTTTTTACACCTTTATATGACCAGCGCGACAAAACAGGCCTTTCAATTAAGATGATTTTTAAAAATACAATTTCTCCTTCAGTCTTTTCCTGAAATATTTGTACATCATCAAATAGACGTAACTTCAATAATGCTTTTATCGCCGCCGGAATGGATGGTCCGGGGATCTGCACTTTTCCCCCTTCTTTTAGACCTGCTATGGATTTTATTGCATTTCTATCCCTGTTTTCCGCTCCAACGATGGTAATACCACCTATTTCATAGGTTTTTTTCTCTTTATAATCAATCACCTGAATTTCTTCCTGCGCATGAGTTTGCACACGTACAGTGATAGTTATTAGCAAAATGAATAAAACTATTGGAATATTGATTTTCATATATATTGGCATGAATGATTATGCAGTCACAAACGGAGATACCACCTGCTGTGCTGTCTTTACTTTTTCTTTTAACGTTTTCTTAATTAATTTCATACGATTTCAGTTAGTTGCTCACTGATCTTTCCAAATCTGCGTTCCCTGTTTTGAAAATCCAGAATAGCTTCATAAAAATGGGCTTTTCGAAAATCAGGCCATAAGACATTGGTAAAATACAATTCTGCATAAGCCGCCTGCCAGAGAAGATAGTTACTTATCCGGTGTTCCCCGCTGGTTCTGATCATCAATTCTGGATCCGGAATATCTTTTGTAGTTAGATATTGCGAAAAAATATCATTGTTAATATCGTTTATCTTTAATTTCCCCTCACTCACTTCAGTAGCTATTTTTTTGGCAGCCTCCACGATCTCCCAGCGGGAAGAATAATTGAGTGCCAGTATCAACGTCATCCTGGTGTTGTTTTTTGTTTGATCTATCCCATCAAGAAGCGTTTTTCTGGTGCGATCAGGAAGTTTTGTTAAATCCCCGATGGCCTGCAAACGGATATTGTTTTTATTAAGCGTAGATAATTCACTTTTAACAGTCTCTACCAGCAACGCCATTAATGCATTTACCTCAAGAGACGGTCTGGACCAGTTTTCTGTCGAAAATGCATACAATGTCAGATATTTAACACCAAGCTCCGCCGCTGCCTCAGTCACTTCTCTTACTGCCGCTACACCATTTTTATGCCCGAAAACGCGTGGTTTCCCTTGCGTTTTAGCCCACCTTCCATTGCCATCCATGATGATAGCGATGTGCGAGGGCAATTTGTTTAGGTCCGGTTGTTGTAAAATTGATGACATATAATGCTATAATTCCGCAAAAGTGGGTCAAAAGTAATAAAAGTATAGCGGTAAGCACATTTTTTATGGATTAATTATTGAAAATCAGTGCAGTCCTTTCATTCTTAAAAGCATTTTGGAAACGCAAACGAATCGGAATATAGTGCATTAAATTCAGAATATTTTTTACAAAAGAATTAAATTTTAAAAGTGAACCAGACTTTGTTTCCCGATGAAAGTCCCTGCAACACAGGTAATGACAACCATCAATGCATGCGTTATTTCCTTTCCCTTAAATGACACGTACCTGATTTCATGATTGGACAAAATAAAACGAGGGCTCCTCATTATCTGAAAAGCCCTCGTATGCACCTAAAAATTTGAGAATAATGGGCAAATAAAGTACGTTTACCTTAAGAAATATGGAGGCGATAAAATCCCTTTCGGAATTTTGTCAAACCTCCATACGCACCCGTTGTTGAGAATAAATTATATTTTTGAGGGATTACATCCCTTCATTTTCATCTACAATTATTCCTAATAGTGTCAAAATGATGTTTAACAAAATCATGTTTTCTATATTTTAAGTTATACCATACTGAAATTCAATACAAAAATATAGCCAGATTTTATCACCAATATTAACACTTGAAGGTCGTTTTATGTATGCAAAAGGAATACTTTTATTCCTTTAAATAGACGCAATTAATTGATTAACAAATAAATAGCTAATCAAAATATAGAACATTGCGTTGAAAAACAACGTTTTCTCACGCAAGTAATCATACAAATTGTTTAGATTTGTACTAAAATTTAATTATATTCTGAAATTTATAGTTTAAATATACTTTTTCTCAATTCAATTAACTTTATAAAATTCAAAAACATCTTTTAAACAAAAACATCAGACCCTAAAGGCACAAATCCGAAAATGCCCTTAGACTCCACAAAGATAAATTAAGAATATATACGATTTAATAACTATTTTTGATGATTAAATGTATACTAATATACCTGAATTATGTGTATTAAATTAGTATAAGTAATTGAATATTAAATATATATAACTCAACAATTTAACCATGGATTTAGTATTGTCTTTGCACAAATTAAAAAAATCACTCATATCAAAACGAAATGATCAGGGTTTTGCTAAAAAATTAATTGAATTTGAAGACGCCATTGACGATAATAAAATCCAGAATGATGAAGACGCCTGCTATTTATTATATGGGCATAAATCAATATCGGTAACCTATAGATCTTTAAAATACAGACTGGAAGAAAAACTGATGAATGACATTATTCAGGTTGTCTCTTCTGAGGAAAATCTTAAAAATAGGGTTAATGCAAGTTTGGTAATTGAAAAATATTCCCTGGTATCATATGCACTATTAAAAAACTTCCACAGAAAGGAAGCGATCTTATTGATGGAAAAAGCATTGAAACTGGCCGAAAAGTACAGCTATACTGACCAAATATTAAGATTATTGTCCGGTATCGTGAATCACTACAGCTATATTGCCCCGAATGAAAAAAAAATGGCAAAATTTATTTCAGATCTGGAGTATTATAATGACGTATACGCAGCTGAAAATTTTGTAAAAAAATGTAACGCCATTATCTCACATATGTATATTATGAACAAAGGGGGGTTAAGCAACGAACAACTGGATGAAATTAAAGTAATGGTTGATCAGATGCAGGAGGTTAAAGCAAAATATAAATCAAACATCATTGTTTTATTTGTGAATGATCTGACCTTCTTTTATTACCAGTCCATTGGAAACCATCAAAAAGGACTGGAAGTCGCTTCAAATGCCCTGGAAGAAATTCAACAACTGGCCAATGACGAGATAATTGGTATCTATCAGAATAAACTAAATATTGCTGTTTCTAATTTCTATTTAAAACGTTTTAATGAAGCATCGGTCTGGTATCTGGATGCTTTGACAATGGTGACAGCCGGCACGCGGAACTGGTTTTTTACTACCAGCCTCTATTATTTAAATCTCATTTCTTTAAAAGCATACACCGACCTGTTTAAATTGAGCACCGAGGTGATTAATAATAAAAACCTTTCAAAATTTCCTTACTTTGAAGAACAGTGGAAAATCAGGGAAGCTTACCTGCATTTTTTGATCCGGGTGGATAAAGTGATCCTCTCTCCGGAAGAAAAAAAATCACTCAAACCCTTCTCCCTTTCTAAATTTTTGAACAGCATGCCTTTTCACTCAAAGGACAAATCTGGACAGAATATTACACTGATCGTTTTGCAGATTTTGTTTCTGCTCACCGATAATAAATACGGACAAATTATTGACCGCATCGATGCACTGAATCAGTATACCTACCGTTACCTGCGTAACGACGAAACATTCCGCTCAAACTGCTTTATTAAAATGTTGATCCTCATGACAAAAGCAGACTTTCATCCGGTGCGAACCCAATCATACACCGAAGACTTAAGAAAAAAACTCGAAAAAGTCAGCCTGATCACCGACGAAAAGAGTACACAGGTTGAAATTATTCCTTATGATTATTTATGGCAATTGATTTTGGAGTTGCTCGAAAATAAAAAATAAGGTTGCTTATTTGTTACAACAAATTTTCTTTTGCAATTACTATAAAATTAATTCAAAATTAATATTTTTGCTCCCGGATTTATAAATTAAATTATACATCCTCAGATGATCATATTTAAATCCATTTTTTATAAAAGCCTTCATTGTATCGCTTGTTTTGTAACCCATGAATTCCAGGAATTATTTTAAATTTGTTTTAATGAATTATCGTTTTTTAACTTTAATAGTTATGTGCATTTCCCTGAGTTTAAATGCACAGCGCTGGTCTTTAACTTCTGCTGATAATATTGCATCAAAAGGAATCAAAGATATTATTCCGGACAAGTTTACGTTGTACGATGTGGATGACGCAGATATGAAAACCATACTCTGGTCCGCTCCTTCTGAAAATGAACAGGATTTGAAAAACACACCCACAACCATCAATGTGGGCTTGCCTGATGGGAATACAGAATCTTTTCATATCCTGCGTTATGATATGATGGAACCGGAATTGGCAATGCAATACCCGGATATCAGGACGTTTTATGGCATCTCGGTTTCAGATCCCTTCAAACGCATTCGGATCGATTATAGCCACCAGGGTTTCCGGGCTGTTATTTCCTCTCCCCTGCAGGGTAAAATATTTATTGACCATTTTCAGCGCAACGACAGAAATACCCGTATTGTATATTATAAAAATGACTACAGAAACGCACCGGCATGGGGATGCAATATCGGTGAGGAACACCTGAATCACACCAGAATCAGCCAGGGCGGACAACGGATTGGCGATTGCCAGCTAAGATCCTACCGGCTGGCACAGGCCACTACCGGAGAATAAAGCAATTACCACGGAGCTACGAGTTCTGCCCAGTCGGCTTTGGTCATGGCTGCTGTTGTCAATGTTATTAATCGTATCAATGAGGTGTACGAGGCAGAAGTGGCTGTTAGATTAATTCTCGTGGCAAATACAAGTTCTATCTTTTATTATACGCCGTCAACAGATCCGTATACAAACAACGATGGTGGTACTATGTTGGGTGAAAATATTTCCACCTGCAACAGTGTAATCGGAAGCGGTAATTATGATATCGGCCATGTTTTTAGTACCGGTGGTGGAGGGGTCGCTTATCTGGGTTCTGTATGTGGCTCGAGCAAAGCAGGCGGGGTCACCGGCTCTGGAGCTCCGGTGGGGGATCCGTTTACCATTGATTATGTTGCCCATGAAATGGGACATCAGTTTGGTGGAAATCATACACAATATAATAACTGTAATCGTTCTGCAATGGCCGCTAGAGAACCAGGCAGCGCATCTACTATAATGGGATATGCAGGCATTTGTAGCCCTAACGTTCAAAACAATAGTGATGCGTATTTTCATGCTTACAGTATTCAGGAGATGAAGACATTTGTCAATACGGGTAGCAGTTGCGAACAGATAATTGGCTCTTTTGTAAACACGCCACCCAATGTCACCGCTCAACCCAATTATAGCATTCCGGTTTCAACGCCATTTGCACTCACGTTAAGCGCTACCGACCCGGAGGGCCACCCGATAACATATGCTTGGGAACAAATGGATTTTTATACAAGTCCTGCACAAACGATGCCTCCGACTTCAACCAATACAACAGGACCTGTTTTTAGAAGTATTACAGCGACAACATCAAATACCAGATATTTTCCGCCTTTAGCCAACGTCCTTGCCAATACCAACAATACCTGGCAGGTATTGCCCTCGGTGGCAAGAAGCATGAGTTTTCGGGGCGTAGCCAGAGATTTTACGGGTGTGGCTGGATGTAATAATGAAATTAATATTACGGTTTCTACCGTTAATGCCGCATCCGGTGCCTTTAGTGTCACCGCTTTTAATACGGCAAGCTCATGGATGGAAACGGAAACCAAAACAATTACCTGGAATGTGGCAGGTACTACCGCCGCACCGATAAGTGCAGCTACGGTTGATATTCTGCTGTCATACGACGGAGGAACAACTTTTCCCGTTACCCTGGCCGCAGCAACAGCCAATGATGGAACAGAAAATATTATAGTCCCGGCAGGAACCACTACCCAGGGTCGTATTCTGATCCGGGGTACAAATCATATCTTTTTTGATATTAATAACGCAAATATCACCATCACAGCCAATCCGGCAACCTTTTCTTTAAGCGCCAACCCGGCTTCCTTTTCTATTTGCCAGGGACAGACGGTAAATTCTACAATTACCGTCACTTCATCCAATGGGTATTCGACGCCGGTCACGTTATCTGCATCCGGATTGCCTTCCGGGGTCACGGCAACATTTACCCCAAATCCCGTAACCCCCGGTTCAACATCACAAATGGCACTCACTGCTTTTAATACCAATGGCAATTATAATATTACGGTCACGGGTGTTAGTGGTACCATTACTAAAACAACTTCCATCACCGTTGGAGTAACCAATTCCAATACACCGCCGGTTTTAAGTACCCCGGCCAATAATGCCACAGGCGTTTCCACCAATCCTGTTTTGACTTGGGTTGCTGGCACCGGAGTGATGTCCTACGACATTCAGATTGCTTATGATAATGCTTTTTCAGATTTACAGTCTACAGCAACATCAGTCACTAATAGCTATACAGTGACAAACACATTATATGGGTTAACAACTTTTTATTGGCGGGTAAGACAAATAACAAATTGTGGCACCTCGGCCTGGTCAGCTGCACTCAGTTTCACAACCGAACCGTGCTGGACCCATTTAAGCAGCAACGTGCCGTTATCGATCGCAGGCTCGAATCCGGTAGTGTATTCTAATCTCGTAATAGGCGATAGAGGAACAATAAATGATTTGAATGTGGTAGACCTGAGTGGAACACATTCCGGTGTGGCATATCTCGCTTTCACCGTATTTAATGTCGAAAATAGTACAAGCTTATTCTGGGATCACCCCTGCACAAAATTTGATATGAACTTTAATATTAATTTTGACGACGAGGCATCCGGTATGAACTGGCCTTGTCCGCCTGTAGATGATCTGGTTTACAAACCATCCAATGTCCTCTCCACGGCCGAAAATGGTCAGGTTAAAGGTTTATGGAAACTCAAAGTGCAGGATGATACTGGTTCACCTGCAGGATCCTTATTAACTTGGGGCATTAAAACCTGTGCAGCAGATTATTGCCGGTTAACAGTAGACCACACCAGAGCAACAGGGGCAGGTAGCCTTAAAGCAGCCATAGATTGTGCACTGGCAGGTGATACAATTAAAATTTCACCTGCTTTGTCCAATGATACAATCCTGCTCGGAACTCAAAACCTCGTTGTGAATAAACAACTGTATATCCAGGGCGATATTACTAAAAATATCCATGTCATGAGCACCAGCACGAATCCTACTGTAGTATGTAATGCACCCGCCACAGGACATGGATTTAAATTGAAAGGCCTGCATATTCATTCGTCCAATTCCGGCGTAGGGGCCATCCAGAATACAGGAAAACTGACCCTTGAGGATGTAATTTTGCATAAATGGACCGGTACATCCACAGCCACGGTTTTGAATGATACAGGAGGAAATACGACGTTAATAGGCAATTGTAAAGTGGTCAACAATTAAACCTGAACACAAATATGGTTTGGAGCCATAAGTAAAGGCATCAAAAGGGTTCGAAATACCGGATTCTTTTTATTTGATGTAGTCCGGCATGCCAATAGGAAGATACATACCCGATGAAACAAAAAATTAAGTCAGATTTTACCTGATTTAATGTTTAAAATACATGTTTGATTTGATTGGTGCCCTGAAATTGAAAATAAAGGCAGACCGCAAAGTTTACTTTATTATCTTTTTCTTTTTGCGCTTATGCTAATTGCACAAATTATTGACGTGCGCTCGGGCAGGATCATAACCCAGTTTTACACATTCTTTGATGTCGAGACATGCTTTTTTCATGTCTAACATTTTGGTGTACGTATTAGCCCTGTTAAAATAGGCCTCGGCAAAATCAGATTTACACGAGATCGCATCTGAAAAGTCCTTTAATGCTTTATCATAACTTTTTGTTTCAAGATAGCACGTACCCCGGTGTACGTACAATTCTGCATTTTTGCCATCGGTTTTAAGAAGATTGGTATAATCAGAAGCCGCTTCTTCAAATTTTCCCATTTGAAAGGAAGTGATGGCTTTATTTTTTAATGCAGAAGCGTGCATGGGATTGATCTGTAGGCAAATGGAAAAGTCCGTAATGGCACCGGCAATGTCTTCCACCATTAATTTTGCATATCCCCGGTTGTGATACAGGTCGGCATCTGAAGGACTAAATCGGATGGCCTGGCTGATTTCAACAATGGCTTCATTCCATTTTTTAAGTTTAAGGTATATTTTTGATTTTTCTGCAAAAGTTACACTTTGTTCTGGTTTGAGATTGGCAGCAGCAGTCAGATCTGAAAGAGCACCATAATAATCCTCTGTTTTATGTTTGCAGATACCCCGGTTTAGAAAAGTGGAATAGGTATGCTCTCCTTTGATAATGGCAGCTGTAAAATCCATTATTGCCGTATTTGGATCACCATTTTTCATAAAAGCAGTGCCCCTTTGTACATACGCTTTCGTTAACGACGGATCAGACTTAAGCGCTTCCGTGCAGGACGCTATACAGGAATTGTAATCACCCGATAACAATTGCGCGTAACCGCGATAAAGATATGCTTTGGCATAAGAAGGCTCAATTTTAAGGGTACTGTTAAAATCGGCAATGGCATGTTCATATTGCTGAAGACTGAGATAACAGTTTCCCCGGTTATAACATGCTTTGTAGTATGTTGGGTCTTTTTCCAGACAGGCACTAAACGAAGCAATAGCGAGTTCATAGTTCTTTTGATTATGGTATTCTATTCCCTTATTGTAGGCGTTTATGACAGAATTATCCTGTTGCCCGTAGGTCACCTGCAGAAATAGCAAAAAAACAAGTATAGAGAGTATGCTGCTTTGCATGAAATTACGGCTAATAGATTACGTTATTTAAATATTGATTATAAACAAATAATTCGCGGGGGGAATACTACTGAACTATTGTGTAAATGGTTTGTTTCGCAAATTTGACAATTAAAATCTGTATTTTAATTACTTTTGAGCACTTATTTTTGGTCATCCAAATAATTTCATGGCAAACCCTTATATGAATAACCCTGACAACACGGACCCGGGAGCGGCAGACCGCAAAAAAGACCATATTGAATTGGCGTTCCAATCTAGAGTGCCACATCATGAGATAGACACTAGATTTTACTACGAACCCCTACTATCCGGTCATCCGCTCACCCTGGATAATTTAAAATTGAAGTTTTTAGGAAAAGAATTTGGGGCTCCCGTTTGGGTTTCTAGCATGACCGGTGGCACAGCACTGGCTGGTACAATAAATAAAAATCTGGCAAAAGCCTGCGCCGAATACGGCTTGGGTATGGGTCTGGGGTCTTGCCGTCAATTGTTGTTTAATGAAGAGTATCTGGACGATTTTCAGGTCAGAAAATTTATGGCCGACCAACCACTGTATGCCAATCTGGGTATTGCGCAGCTGGAACACCTGATTGAATCCGGAGATTTGAAGAAAGTAGACCAGCTGATTCAAAAGCTGGAAGCAGATGGACTGATCATCCACGTGAATCCAATGCAGGAATGGCTGCAACCCGAAGGGGATGTATTTATGAAGAGCCCTTTACAAACCATTGTGCGCATCATTGAAAGTGTTGATTATAAAATCATCGTCAAGGAAGTGGGACAGGGCATGGGGCCCAAAAGTCTCGAAGCTTTATTGAGATTGCCGGTCGAAGCAATTGATTTTGGAGCGAGCGGCGGCACCAATTTTGCCCTTTTGGAGTTGCTGAGATCAACTGAAAATAGGGAAAAAAATTACCGGAATCTGGCTCAGCTAGGGCACAGCGCAGAGGAAATGGTGGGTTTTGTAAATACACTGATAGAAGAGCTCGGACAAGACCTGAAATGTAAACAAGTGATCATTTCCGGGGGCATAAATGATTTTCTGGATGGGTATTACCTGACTCAGAAACTCAACCTGCCTGCCATTTACGGCCAGGCCTCCGGTTTGTTGAAGTACGCGCAGGCATCCTATGAAAAATTACAGGAACATCTGGAAATGCAGCTCAAAGGGCTATCACTGGCAAAAGCCTATCTTAAAGTAAAATAAGCGACCGGAATGAAGAATAAGTCGATATCGGGATTTTCTAAACTTAGTAAATCACAAAAACTGGAGTGGTTGGCCGATAACTATCTTTTAAATAAAGAGGACTCGGTTCATGATTTAAATTATTTTTGGCTTCCGGATGCGGATACCCAAAAAGTAATGGACGGCTTTAGCGAAAACACAGTCTCCAATTTTATAATGCCATACGGTTTGGCTCCAAATTTTTTAATTGACGGAGTGGTATTCTGCGTTCCTATGGTTATTGAAGAAAGTTCAGTGGTTGCAGCGGCATCATCTGCAGCTAAATATTGGATGGACCGGGGAGGTTTCAAAACGACCGTATTGGGTACAACAAAAGTAGGTCAGGTTCACTTCAAATGGTTTGGCGATAGCAATTTGCTGAAAAGTTTATTTGCAGATATCGAGATCCATTTAAGGAGTAATGTTGGCATTCTGGTTGATAATATGACAAAACGAGGGGGTGGCATCACTTCTATTGAGTTACTGGATTTTACACAATTTGAAACGGGTTTGTATCAGATCCGGGCCCATTTTGAAACGTGCGACTCGATGGGAGCCAATTTTATCAATTCTGTTCTTGAAAATTTTGCATCCACCCTGGAAAATTACCTGATTGACTGCGATAAAATACCCGAAGATGCGCGGGACGTAGACATCATCATGGCCATCTTATCTAATTATACGCCAAATTGCCTGGTGAGGGCTGAAGTATCATGCCCGGTAAAGGACCTCGGCACTTTTTCAAATGGAATGCTCGCAGAACAACTGGCCGAAAAATTCAGAACAGCCATCAATATTGCCCGAATCGACCCCTACAGGGCAACGACCCACAATAAAGGTATTTTTAATGGTATTGATGCAGTTATTTTAGCCACCGGTAATGATTTCAGAGCAACAGAAGCTGCAGGACATACCTATGCCGCCAGAGACGGCCAATACAGAAGCTTGAGCTATTGCGATATACAAAACGATGTTTTCAGATTCTGGCTGGACATTCCGTTGGCAATAGGCACTGTCGGCGGCCTGACCTCACTCCACCCTTTGGCTAAAAAATCACTGGAAATACTGGGTAACCCATCCGCCGAACAACTGATGCGTATAATTGCCTCAGTCGGTCTCGCACAAAATTTTGCCGCTGTTCGTTCCCTGGTGACCACAGGCATTCAACAGGGACATATGAAAATGCACCTGATGAATATTATGAACCACCTGCAGGCCACAGAGAAAGAATGCGCATCGGCAATCGCCTGGTTTGAAGACAAAACCATCTCTTTTGCAGCAGTCAGAGATTTTTTATCCGATCTAAGAAGTAAATAAATCAACATTCCCCCCGCGGTCGGACGGCTTTCCGCTGTCCCACCGCTATCAAGAACCGGATTAAGAAGTTCAGTCCTATTGCGGTCGGACAGCTTTCCGCCATCCCACCGCTATTTTGACCCATTTTATTTCTTTTTCCTTTTTATCGGTGACAAGCATATATAGAGCCATCATCTCAGACAAACGATGCCCCAATACACCTGCACCACTACCACGACTGACCAATCTCGAAGGGTGAAGCAAGTTAGGGCTTCATGGAAAGGAACCGTATAAGCGGATGGGCCGCCGTTCAACAGTGTTTTTTTTTTGCTTGGCTTGCATCTACGACAAAAATTTAGTTGTTACAAGACTTTAAATTCTATTCGTAATTTTTACCTTATCATTAATTTTAATACTTTTCAACAACGCCCTTTCAACATTTATTTCACTTAAGCCGGCCATACTTAATAAAGTACTTGGTCTTTTTGTATTGGAAATCAAAATGCACATTTTCTCCTGTATATGAAGAGGCTTAAATGTACCTTTAGGATTTTCTAAAACTCCTAAACTTTCACCAGAAACAGGATCTTTAATTTCCTCTCCTTCTTCAAATACCAAAAACTCCATATTTGAATCAATTCTATCTTTTGACCCTTTATTTATTACAATCTTATCTGATTCTAATATTTTAGCAACTCTTATATCTATATCTTTTGTCATGTTCGTTTATTTTGTGTAAGAAATATAACTCTTTATAATTAGACGATTTAAAATAGCAGCATCATTAATTTCTATCTTTTGAACAACTGAGGAATAATTAATAGAAAAATCCTCTGATATTTCTAAAAGTTGTATTTGGGTCATTTGTTCTTGAATATTATTAACAAATCCTTTTCCAAATTCTATTTCGTATGAATCCTCAATATAGAAGATACTAACCATCGCAGAATATCCCAATGTGTCATTCTTGCTGGTCAAAAAAGCTTTACTCATAGGAATATATCTAATTACTTTGCTTGAATTAGGGCTCTTTCGCTTTACTTCTTCAACTAAATCAAATGTCAATTTAATCAATACAAGGATTATTGAAATTGACAAAAAAAGAACAAAAACTAGCCATTTTAGACTAATCAAGGAATCCCATTTATTTATAAAAATTGTAAGTATACTTGCAATACTTCCAAGAATTCCTATTAAAAGTGAAATTCCATTGAACGAAAAAATCTTTTTCAGTTTATCCCTAATCATTTCTATAGTATATTATTCATATTGATTACTTACAATTTAAGTTACAAAATTAGTCAAAGTGCGCGTCTTTTTTGAATGGCTTGTAACAATTAAATTGCCCAAATGCCATCAACCCCAAACACAAATCCAACCCCTCCTTCCTGGTGTATATTCTCCCATCATTGACCCCCTAGTTGGCGCGAAGCTGACCCCCTAATTGAAGTGGGATACAAAGCTAAATTTTTATTCTCAGACTTTTACCTTTCAGATCAAAATTGAAGCATTTTGCAA
>WBZS01000135.1_pt1 | contig 141664 bp, 125 predicted proteins | sample 5204201 | NCBI WGS metagenome assembly WBZS01 (sample SAMN12344357, study PRJNA552823) | activated sludge metagenome | biome: Activated sludge suspended growth; feature: Nitrification reactor; material: Wastewater; isolation source: activated sludge from nitrification reactor of wastewater... | reverse complement strand
GGAGCAAGCTCCTCGTCACCGTTCGACTTGCATGTGTTAAGCACGCCGCCAGCGTTCGTCCTGAGCCAGGATCAAACTCTCCGTTGATGTTTGGCTCCAGCGATCCTAAGACCGTGGAAACTCAGACCCATCGAAGGGTTGTTTCACTGGCTGAAGTGAACAACTAGCTGTTGTTCGTTCAACCAAAGGATTTTCGTTCGTGATCGGAGTCCGTCGGTCTGATGACCGCCTCGCGCCGACCTCGAGACGAGGTTATTGGCATCGATTTTTGGCACGCTGTTGAGTTCTCAAGGTTCGGACGCACACCATCACTGATCCTTACGGACCGGCTTTGGGGCAACCCTTCAAGTTTACCCGCGTCCCTCTTGGGCGTCAAATCCGCTTGGCCGCCTCTCGTGGGGCGTCCGGCTCGCGGATCGAGCGCGCTTGGCTCTCTGCGGGTGGATCTCCCACTGTAGCAGATCTTTAGGACCTGTCCCGCTCGCCCTTGTGGGGCTGCGCAGCCCCCGGCCAAGCCGGGGCTTTTCGGTGGGTTTCAGCTCGCGGGACCGGCCGTCGCACCTGGTGCGGCGTCCGTTCCTCCCTGTCGGGCTGACGGGGTGGAACTCTAACCAGACCCACGCCCGTCGACCAAATCCGCAGCCTCGGACCACCGGAAACCGTTCTCTCGCAATGGCGCTGCGATTCAAGTCAGTCAAGCGGACCGGACCGCCGCCGCCTGGGCCTTGCGACCGCGACGCAGCAACGCGGCATACCCATGCAGGAAGGCGCCCTCCCCGAGAAGCGTCTCGGGGTCACTCACCTTGACGTTGTTGACCGAGACCCCACCCTCGCCGAGCACCCGTCGGGCCGCGTTACGCGACTCGACGAGTCCGGTGGCGACCAGTGCGTCCACCACGGTCGCGCCCACCGCCACCGCACCACGCGGCAGTTCGGCCGCCGCGTCCCGCCAGGTCGCCGCGTCCAGCGCTTCAAGGTCGCCCTTGCCGAAGATCGCCTCCGAGGCCGCCTGCACGGCCGCCGTTGCCGCGGCCCCGTGCACCAGCGTCGTGATGTCCGCCGCCAGACGACGTTGCGCGGCCCGCCGGAACGGCTCGGCGACCACGCAACGCTCGAGCTCCTCGATCTCCGGCGCACCCAGGTCGCTGAACACCTTGAGCAGGTTCACCACCGAGGCGTCTTCGACGTTGAGGAAGTACTGGTAAAAGGCGTACGGACTGGTCATGTCCGCCGACAACCACACCGCGTTGCCCTCGGACTTGCCGAACTTCGCCCCCGACGAGTCGGTGAGCAGCGGCGTCGCGAGCGCATGCACCGACACGCCTTCGACCTTGTGGATGAGGTCGACGCCGGCGGTGAGGTTGCCCCACTGGTCCGACCCGCCCGTCTGCAGCGTGCACCCATGCGCGCGGTAAAGCTCGAGGAAGTCCAACGCCTGCAGCAGCTGGTAGCTGAACTCCGTGTAGGAGATCCCCTCCTGGCTCTCCAACCGCCGCGCCACGGCCTCCTTGCGGATCATCTGGTTGACCCGGAAGTGCTTGCCGATGTCGCGCAAGAAGTCCAGTGCCGACATCGGCGCTGTCCAGTCGAGGTTGTCGACGAGGATCGCGGGATATGTCGCCGCCGGATCCATCCCGTCAAAGTCGAGGAAGGGCCGGACCAGGTCCTTGATCCGCTCGACGTTCGCCGCCGCCTCCTCCTTGGTCTTGAGCACGCGCTCGGCCGTCGGCCTCGGGTCACCGACCAGGCCGGTCGACCCCCCGACCAGGCAGATGACCTTGTGACCAGCCCGTTGCAGGCGGCGCAGGACGACCAGCTGGACGAGGTTGCCGAAGTGCAGCGACGGGGCCGTCGGGTCGAACCCGCAATACGCCGTGATCGGTCCGCTCGCGAGGGTCTGGCGCAGCGCGGTCTCGTCGGTGGTCAGCGCCACCGATCCGCGCCACTGCAGCTCGTCGAGGATGTCGCTCACGGGACGGGGTTCCCTTCGGGTCGGTCGTGCGGTCACGCTCTGGTCGGTGCTCGATGGTCGGTGCTAGCCCCCGCAAGTGCGGGGCCGGGTCAAGCCTGCCGTATGCCGTCCGCCCACCGCGAACAGGTATCACGGCTTCGGTTCCGCGCGCCCTGGAAGGGCTGCCGCCGAGCGGCGCGACCCCCGGCCACTTCGTCTGCTGATCGCTGAGCGGGAGCCGGAATCCAGTGGACTCTCATTCGCAGCGGTGTTGGACTGTCCGGATGAGTAGCCTCCACGACAGCGAGGCCGACACCGGACTCGACGTCGTCCTCGACCTACTGCAACGCCAAGCTCCCGGGTTGGCTCGATTCCCCTTGGCCTCGATCTCAAGCGCAGGCCCCAGCACGGGGACCGACAACGTGCTCTACCGCCTCGGGTCCGACCTCGTGGTCCGTATGCCGCGAACCGCTTCCGCCGCAACGGGTTTGTGCACCGAAACCAGGCTGCTTCCTCAGCTGAAGGGAGTCCTGCCCACCGCGATCCCTGAGGTCATTCACGTGGGCACCGCAAGCGAGCGATACCCCCACCCGTGGGCGGTCCTTCGGTGGCTTCCGGGGGTCGACGCCTGGACGGCCCGAGCCAGGCTGACTGGCAGCCAAGGCGCGCAACTGGCGGAGGATCTGGCCCAGCTGGTGACCACACTGAGGGAGGTGCCCCGGGCGGCATACGCGGATGCCGTCCCGACCCGGGGCCCAGGGCGACGCGGCGGCGGGCTCACTGGACTCACCGACGACATCCAGGAATGGCTCGCCGAGGCGGACGGGCTCCTCGACGTCGACGCGGTCCGCGGTTCGTGGCAGGAGTCGCTCGCGGCAGCCGACTGGGATGGCCGCACCGTCCTCAGCCACGGCGACCTCATCCCGGGCAACCTCCTCGTGCAGGGCGATGAGCTGTCCGCGGTGATCGACTGGGGAGGTGCCGCGGCGGGCGACCCCGCCCTCGACCTCATCCCGGCCTGGGCCGTTCTCGATGGTCAGGCAGCGGCCCGGTTCCGGGAATCCGTTGCGGTGGATGAAGATTCGTGGCTGCGTGCCCGGGGCTACTCCCTCCAGCAGGCCGTGGCTGGAATGGTCTACTACACGACCCGGCGACATCCGCTGGCCGACGTCATGCGCCGCACACTGGAGGCGATCCTGCGCCACGGCTAGGGGAGACGCCGCGGCTTGCCCGGCCGGTAGGGCGACACCGTCGGCTCTCCATCGACCCAGAACCGCCACGGGTATGCCGTGTCGTCACCGCCCGCCCCGCTCACCCCGACCCGCGGTCCGGTCCGCACCAGGGCAGGGTCCGGCGGATCGGCCGCGGCGACGACCCGCACCGGGCAGCCGGTGTCGGTCGTCTGCAGGCCGTTCTGGACGCCGGACAACCCCAGCGCTGACGCCAGCCGGGCCGGGCCCCGGGCGAGATCCCTGGTCGGACAAGCCTCCCCGCGCCGTTCGCGGGCCTTCGACTCCCCCGCGACGACCTCGCCCGCCCGCAGGAGGACGGCCGACGCCTGCCCGTCCGGCCCGCACACGAGGTTGGCGCACCAGTGCATCCCATAGGTGAAGTAGACGTAGATCCCACCCGGCGCTCCGAACATCACCGCGGTGCGCGGCGTCTGACCCCGGAAGGCGTGCGACCCGGGATCTCCGACACCGGCATACGCCTCGACCTCGGTGAGCCGGATCGTCACTCCCCCATGGCTGATCCGCGCGCCCAACAGCTCGACGGCCACGTCGAGGACCGGCCGGTCGTAGAAGCCGCGGGGCAGGCGGGTCACGTGCCCCAGTCTCGCCCAGGCGTGCGGCATACGCTTCCGGTATGCCGTCCACCGCCACCACCGGTCAGGTCACCTTGCGCTTCCTCGCTGCGCCGACGGACGCCGGTCAGGGTGGCTCGGTGAGCGGTGGCCGGATCCTCGAGTGGATCGACAAGGCCGGTTTCGCTTGCGCCGCAGGGTGGTCGGGGCGCTACTGCGTGACGGCCTATGTGGGGAACATCGACTTCCACCGGCCGGTCCAGGTCGGAGACCTGGTTGAGGTGTCGGCCCAGCTCGTGCTGACCGGTCGGTCGAGCATGACGATCGTCGTCGACGTGTCCTCGGGTAACCCCCGCGGCGGGCGCGTCGAGCACGCCTTCGAGTGCCGGATGGTCTTCGTGGCGGTCGACGACGAGGGACGGACGGTCGTTGTGCCGCAATGGAACCCGCCGGGGGCGGTGCTGCGGGCCGCCCAGGCCGAAGCGCGCCGAAGGGTGCAGCTGCGCGAGCAGGTCAAGGCATTGGTCGCAGCGCAGGACTGGGACGGCGAGACCGGTGCCCACGGCGCGACGCTGCGGTTCCTTGCCGCGCCAACTGACGTCAACTGGGGCGGCAAGGTGCACGGCGGGATCCTTATGAGGTGGCTGGACGAGACCGGCTACGTGTGCGCCTCGGCGTGGAGCCACACCCATGTCGTCTCGCGGTTCTCCGGCGGGGTGTCGTTCCTGCGTCCGATCCGGATCGGGGACCTCGTCGAGATCCAAGCGCGGTTGGTGCACACGGGGCGCTCCTCGATGCACGTGGCGCTGCGGGTGTTGGCCGGCAGCCCTCGCACCGGCGAGCTCGAGCTCGCCACCCAGTGCTCAAGTGTCTACGTCGCGTTGGACGCCGAGGGTCGCCCGTGCGCAGTGCCGACCTGGACGCCGACCACCCCGGTCGACCAGGCGGCCCAGCAGCACGCACTGGAGTTCATGGCACTGCGCACTGACCCCGCGTTCCACTCTCCCGCCCGCTGACTCGCCTGCGGACCCGGCGGGTCGAGGTATTCGGGCATCGCCGTTTGACGGCTGATTACCTCGATCCGGCGGGGCGCATCGTCTGCCGAAGGACGACGACCGCCGCCCAGGCGACCGCAGCCGCGGCGAGGAACAGCATGGCGGTGTTGCCAGCAGCGTCGCCAGCGCGACCGAAACCGCGGACGATGGCCACTTCCCCCATGCTCTTCACCCGGCTACCGCTGGCGGATGCCCGGGCGACCGGGGACGGAGGTCGCGAAAGCCCGAGCCGACTGCACTGCGGCCTGTGCCTGCGCCATCTGTTCGCCCACCCGCACTGGTGCCGTCCCACCTCGGGCGTCCCTGGAGGCCAGCGACCCTGCCACGCTCAACACCTCGCGCACCGACGGCGTGAGGTGCGGGCTCACCGCCGTCAGATCGGCATCGGACAGCTCCCACAACTCGATGCCGCGGCCCTCACACTCGCGAACACACGCCCCGGCGACCTCGTGGGCGACCCGGAAGGCCACGCCCTGCCGCACGAGCCACTCGGCGATGTCCGTCGCAAGCGCATACCCTTGCGGCGCAAGGCTTTCCAGCCGATCCCGATGGAAGACCAGGGTCCGGATCATCCCCGCGAACGCAGGTAACAACACCGTCAACGTGTCGATGGCGTCGAAGACCGGTTCCTTGTCCTCCTGCAGGTCGCGGTTGTAGGCCAACGGCAGCCCCTTAAGGGTGGTCAGCAGCCCGGCCAGGTCACCGACGACCCGCCCGGCCTTGCCCCGGGCCAACTCCGCGATGTCCGGGTTCTTCTTCTGCGGCATGATGCTCGACCCGGTCGAATAGGCGTCGTCGAGGGTGACATAACCGAACTCTTTGGTCGCCCACAGCACGACCTCCTCGGCGATCCGCGAGACATCGACCGCGGTCATGGCCAAGACGAACAGGAACTCGGCCGCGACGTCCCGGGACGCCGTCCCGTCGATCGAGTTCTCCACCGAACGGGAGAATCCCAGGTCACGCGCCACCGCCTCGGGGTCCAATCCCAGCGAGCTTCCGGCCAGCGCCCCGGACCCATAGGGCGACACGTCCGCCCGCCGATCCCAGTCGCGCAGCCGGTCGACGTCGCGCAGCAACGCCCACGCGTGAGCGAGCAGGTGGTGCGACAGCAGGACCGGCTGGGCGTGCTGCAGGTGCGTACGGCCCGGCATGGCAACCCCGAGATGCGCATCGGCCTGAACGACCAGCGCGTCGACGAGGTCGAGGATCAGCCCCGCCAGGTCGCGAGCGGCATCCCGCAAACACATCCGCAGCAACGTGGCGATCTGGTCGTTGCGCGAGCGCCCGGCCCGCAGGCGCCCCCCGATCTCCGCCCCGGCCCGCTCGATCAGCCCGCGTTCCAGCGCGGTGTGCACGTCCTCGTCGTCGGGCTGCGGGCCGAACGCCCCCGTGTGAACGTCGACGAACAGCTCGTCCAAGGCCCCCAGCATCGTGGTCAGGTCCGCGTCGGAGAGCAGGCCCGCCCGATGAAGCACCCGGGCGTGTGCCTGGGACCCGGCGATGTCGTATGCCGCGAGCCGCCAGTCGAAGTGGGTGCTGCGGGACAGCTCGGCCAACGCATCGGCCGGGCCATCGGCGAAACGTCCGCCCCAGAGGCTGACCCGCCGTCCTGCCTCGGGTGCAGGAGTGTCGTCGTGCGGCATACCTGGCCTTCCTGTCGTCATGCGGCGTCACCCCGGAGGTGACGAGCGGTCACGTCGGCGTCCCGGCGAGTTCGAGCAGTCTGCGCGCGACGGCCCGACCGCCCTTGGCCGAAGCGGTGACCAAGACGATCGTGTCATCCCCGGCGATCGTCCCCAGAACGTCGGCGAGGTGAGCCGCGTCAATCGAGGACGCGAGATGGTTGGCGGCGCCGGGGGGCGTGCGCAGGACGACGAGGTTGCCCGACGCGTCGGCCGTGACGAGCAGTTCCTCCAGCAATCTGCGCAACCGCGCGGGCACTTGCTCGGCCGGGCCAGCGAAGGTGCCGGGCACGGCATACACCAGGCCGCGGCCAGCGCGGACCTTGACCGCGCCGAGGGCTTCCAGGTCCCGGGACAGGGTCGCCTGGGTGACCTCGATCCCGGCGTCGGCCAGGAAGGTGAGCAACTCGCCTTGGGAGCGCACTTCGCGCTCCCGCAGCAGCGCCGCGATCCGAGCCCGCCGCGCCGTGGGAGTGGCCGGAATCACGGCGAACCCGTCGCGAGGGCCGCCTCGAGCAGCCCTGGGAGGGCCGTGACGAAGGTGTCAAGCTCGGGCGCCTGGACGACCAAGGGCGGGGCCAGCCGTAGCGCATCGGGGGTGACCGCGTTGACGATGAACCCAGCCTCCCGGGCGAGTGACATCACTTGCGCCGCAACAGGTTCGGTGAGCACGATCGCACGCAGCAACCCCTCCCCGCGCACGCCGGTGATCGCCGGGTGGGCCAGGTCGTCGATGGCCGAGGCGAGGTGCTCGCCCATCGCTCGAGCGTGGTCGAGCAGCCCGGCGCCCTCGATGGTGTTGATGACGGCCAGGCCCGCCGCGCAGGCCAGGGGGTTGCCCCCGAAGGTGCTCCCGTGTTGCCCCGCGGTGAGTAGCCCGGTCACCGCGTGGCCGAACGTCACCAACGCCCCGATCGGCACTCCCCCGGCCAACCCCTTGGCCAGGGTGATCGCGTCGGGGACGACGCCCCGCGCCTGGTAGCCGAACCACTGCCCGGTCCGTCCCATGCCACACTGGATCTCGTCCAGGATGAGCAATGCGCCTGTCGCCGTGGTGAGTTCGCGAGCCAGCTGCAGGTATGCCGTGTTGCTGAGGATGACTCCGCCCTCGCCTTGGATGGGCTCCAGGACGATGGCGGCCAGGTCCGAGCCGACGGCGGCGACGGCCGCCTGCAACGCGGCCTCGTCGTTGAACGGAACGTGGACGACCCGGCCGATGAGCGGCTCGAACGGCTCGCGGTAGGCCGCCTTCCAGGTCAGGGCCAACGCCCCGGTCGACCGGCCGTGGAACGCCCCCTCCGCGGCGATGATCGTGCCGCGGCCGGTCCGCCGGGACAGCTTGACGGCGGCCTCGATCGCCTCGGTGCCGGAGTTGGCGAAGAACACCCCTGACCCGGCGGGAGCCTCGGCCACCCGCAGCAGGGCCTCGGCCAGCTCGACCTGCGGGGCGGTGGTGAAGAAGTTGGACACGTGCACGAGCTGGGACGCCTGTGTGGTCACCGCGTCGACGAGGGCCGGATGGCCGTGCCCGAGGGTGTTGACGGCGATGCCGGCCAGCAGATCCAGATAGCGCTTCCCGCCGACATCGACGACGTAGCACCCTTGGCCGTGCGAGAGCACCGTCTGCGGGACGCCGAAGACGGGGATGAGGGAGGCGGCATACCGGCCGAGCCACTCGCCCGTGGCGCTCATGCCCACACCTCGCCGCTCGGGTCGGGCAGCACCATGGTGCCGATCCCTTCGTCGGTGAAGACCTCGAGCAGCAGCGAATGCGCGGCGCGCCCGTCGATGACATGCGCTTGTGGAACGCCCTGTTCGACGGCCCGGATGCATGCCTCCAGCTTGGGCACCATCCCCGAGTCGACGCTCGCCAACAGCCGACGCGCCTCGGTGAGCGAGATCTCCGAGAGTAACGAGTCGCGGTCGGGCCAGGCGGCGTAGATGCCTTCGACATCGGTGAGGACAACGAGCTTGCGCGCCTCCAACGCGACGGCGAGCGCCGCAGCGGCTGTGTCGGCGTTGACGTTGAGCACCTGGCCGGGCTCGTCGAGGTCGGGGGCGACGGTCGACACGACAGGGATCCGGCCAGCAGCGATGATGTCCAGGACCGCGGCGGGGTTGACGCCGACAACATCCCCGACCAGCCCGAGGTCGACCTCCTCGCCGTCGACGACGGTGCCCCGCTTGCGCGCCTCGAACAAGTGCGCGTCCTCGCCGGAAAGCCCGACGGCCAGCGGCCCGTGCTGGTTGAGCAGTCCGACGAGCTCGCGCTGCACCTGGCCGGTGAGCACCATCCGAACCACTTCCATGACCTCCGGGGTGGTCACCCGCAGTCCGCCTTTGAACTCGCTGGTCAGCCCGAGCCGGTTGAGCATCGAGGCGATCTGCGGACCGCCACCGTGCACGACGACCGGATGCAGGCCGGCATACCGCAGGAACGCGACGTCCTGGGCGAAGGCTGCCTTGAGGGCGTCGTCGGTCATCGCGTTGCCGCCGTATTTCACGACAACGAGCGCCCCGCGGAACCGCTCAAGCCACGGGAGCGCCTCAACGAGGGTGGCCGCCTTGCCGGCGGCAACGCGCAGGGCGGCGGCGTCGATGACACCGCGCAGAGAGCTCATCATCGGTGGATCCTTCAGGCTCAGGTGCTGTAGGCGGAGTTTTCGTGCACGTAGTCATGGGTGAGGTCGTTGGTCCAGACCGTCGCGTGCGCCTGTCCTTCGTGCAGGTCGACGACGACGTGGGTATGCCGTGGGGTCAGGTCCACGAGGCGGCGGTCCTCCCCGACGCCACCGTCGCGGCATACCTGGACGCCGTTCATCGTCACGGCTAGGCGGGCCGGGTCGAACGCCGCCCGGGTCGTGCCGACGGCCGCGAGCACCCGACCCCAGTTGGGGTCGTTGCCGAAGACCGCGCACTTGAAGAGGTTGTTGCGGGCGACGGCGCGGGCGACCTCAAGCGCATCGGTTTCCGTTGCCGCAGAACGCACTTCGATCTCGATGTCGTGGTGGGCGCCCTCGGCGTCGGCGATGAGCTGGACGGCAAGGTCCAGGCAAACCCGGGTCACTCCGTCGACGAGAGCCTGCCAGCCGGGTGTGACTCCCGAGGCCCCGGATGCCAGCAACAGGACCGTGTCATTAGTCGACATGCACCCGTCGGAGTCGATCCGGTCAAAGGACACGGCGGTGGCTCCGCGCAGGACGAGGTCGAGCTCCGCGGGGTGGCTGACCGCGTCTGTGGTGATGACGACCAGCATGGTGGCCAGGGCGGGGGCGAGCATTCCGGCACCCTTGGCCATCCCCGACACCGACCACCCGTCCCCGGCGAAACTCGCCTGCTTGCTTACCGTGTCGGTAGTCATGATGGCGGTCGCGGCGGCGGCGTGACCCTGCACGCTCAAGGCCTGCGCGGCAGCAATGACGCCTGGCAGAAGCCTGTCCATGGGCAGGCGCTCACCGATGAGTCCGGTGGAACAGACGGCGACGTCGCCGGCCGACAGCCCCAACACCGTGGCGACGTGCTCGGCGGTGAGGTGGGTGTCGAGGAAGCCCGGCGAGCCGGTGCACGCGTTGGCTCCGCCCGAGTTGAGGACGACGGCGTCGACGCGGCCGTCGCTGACAACCTGGCGGCTCCACGTGACGGGAGCGGCTTCGACCCGGTTGCTCGTGAACACGGCCGCGGCATGGTGGTCGGGGCCGTCGTTGACGACGAGCGCGAGGTCCGGTCGGCCGCTGGCCTTGAGCCCTGCGGTCACGCCGGCGGCGCGAAAACCCTTGGGGAGGTTGACGATTGGGCTCATGGCGCCACTCCTGCGATCGGAAGTCCAGTGGTCTCTGGCAGTCCGAGGGCGATGTTCGCGCACTGGATCGCCCCACCGGCCGTGCCCTTGGTGAGGTTGTCGACGGCGGCGACCGCGATGACCCGCCCGACCCGTTCGTCGACGGTCACCTGGATGTGGACGCTGTTGCTGCCCAAGACGTCGGCCGTCCGGGGCCAGGTACCGGCGGGCAGCAGGTGGACGAAGGCCTCGTCGGCGTATGCCGTCTCCCAGGCCGCGCGGACGGCGGCCGGGTCGGCGCCGGGACGCAGCCGCGCGGTGCAGGTGGCAAGGATGCCGCGGGACATCGGGGCGAGGGTGGGGGTGAACGAGACGGTCACCGGGCTGCCCGCAGCGGCTGTGAGGTTCTGCTCGATTTCCGGCGTATGCCGGTGCACTCCCCCGACCCCGTAGGGCGACATTGCCCCCATGATCTCGGCGCTGAGCAGGTGGGGTTTGAGGGACTTGCCGGCCCCTGAGGTTCCGCTGGCGGCGACGATGACGACGTCGGCCGGGTCGAGCAGACCGGCGGTGAAGCCGGGGGCCAAGGCCAGCGAACAGGCAGTCGGGTAGCAGCCCGGGACGGCAATCCGCCGTGCTCCGACGAGCGCATGGCGGCCGGTGGATCCAGCCGCGTTGGGCAGTTCGGGGAGCCCGTATGGCCAGCGACCGGCATACGGAGTGTCATAGAAGGTGGTCCACGCGGTCTGGTCGGCGAGGCGGAAGTCCGCTCCGCAGTCCAGGACGATGACCTCCTCGGGCAGTTGGGCGGCCAGGGCAGCGGAGGCCCCATGCGGCAGGGCGAGGAAGACCAGGTCGTGTCCGGCCAGGGTGTCCGGCGTGGTCGGTTCGATGACCCGGCCAGCCAACGGCGCGAGGTGCGGATGGACCTCCCCGAGTCTCTTGCTCGCGGACGAGTCCGCTGTGACCGCACCGATCATGATGTGCGGATGGCCGAGGAGAAGTCGAAGGATCTCGCCCCCGGCATATCCGCTGGCACCCGCTACCGCCGCTGTCCACATGGTGCATGATCATACAGAGCGGCGAGAAGGTATGCGCTTGGGTGTCCCGCCACGTGGACTGCGGGAGGCTGCCTTGATCTCGATGAGCCAGCGGCGGTGGGGTCACTGGGACCGAGCGGCCACGAAAGAGCTGAGGCGGGTAGCCAGGGTGACACCGATGAGACAACACCCCAGGCTGAAGGCCCAGGTCCACTGCCAGCCGCCCAGCAGAGTCGCCAGCCACGCCACCACCGGCGGCCCAATGACCTGACCGGCCGAAGACCACTGTTGGATCCAGCCGACCGTCGTCGAGATCGTCGGCTCGCTCGGTGCCAGAGTCGGGGCCAGTCCGAAGATTCCCCCGGGGATGAGCCCGCCGACCGCCGAGAACACCAGCGCACCGGCATACCGGAGCACAGGCTGGCCGGTCGTCACGGTGGCGAACGCAAGGAAGGTGCCCACGGCCTGCCCGGCGAAACCCAGCCCGAGCACCAGGGCTGGCCGCCGGCCCCGGTGCAGGAGAAAGCCGGCCGCGACGTTCCCGATGACGTTGGCCGCCGCGACCGTCGCCGTCAGGGTCGCCCCGACGGCGCCCACCCAGCCCGACTCGGCATACAGGGTTGGCAGAAAGCCGATGACGGCCATCCACTGGGCGGCATACACGCCGAAGGTCAACGCACCCAGCCAGGGGCCGCGCGAGCGCACCGTGAGCCCGGCCCGCGACCGCCACGGCACAGCGGCCGCCGAGCCGGTCCCCGAGCGCACCGGGTCCGCCGGCACTCGTGTCCACACCGCGAGGGCCATGACCGCCGTCGCCGCTGCGACGCACCACCACCACACCGGCCAGCTCGACGCCGCGAGCACCCGCGGCCCAGCGAGCATGCCGACGGCCGTCCCGAACGGCACGTAGGCTCCCCAGAAGCCGAGGATCCGAGTGACTTGGTGAGCAGGCACGATCCGGCGCAGCAGGCCCGGCGCGGGCACCGTCGCCAGGAGGAACCCGAAACCCTCCACGGCGCGCAGCACGAGTAACCCGCCGACGTGGTGGGTGAACCCGCTGGCTACCCCCGCGGCCGACAGGACGCCCAGCCCGGTGACCATGCTGCGGCGCAGCCCGATCCCGTCGGCCCCGATCCCGATGACCAGCCCGAGGCACATCCCAGCAAACTGGATGAGCGCCAGCAGGAAACCCGCCTGCACCAGGGTCATGCCCAACTCGGCCTGCAGGATCGGCACAGCCGGCGGCAGCTTCCCCAGGTGCAAAGCGGTCGCCACACCGGCCGCAAGGACCACCCACGCAGGGGGTATGCCGCGTGGCTGGCTCACGTCCGCAATCTACTCACCGCGGTCCACGCTGGACTCCGCGGGCGTCGGGGCCGCGCAGCCCAGGGGTGCCGCAGTCGGCGTCAGCGCTGGACGGCGCCGAACCTGGCGGCCGCAGCCGCCACGGCAGCGTCGCGGAAGCCACTCACCTCGTCGGTCGTCAGCGTCCGGTCCGGGGCCCGGAACGCCAGCCGGAAGGCCATCGACTTCTTGTCGGCCCCGACCTGCTCGCCACGGTAAACGTCGAAGAGCGTGACCCACTCGACGAACTCGCCCGCCGCCTCACGCAGCACCGCCTGCAGGGCCCCAGCCGCGACCTCCTCCGCAACGGTGAGCGCTACGTCGGTCAGCGCCACCGGCTGGGTCGAGAAGCCCTTCAGGCGGGTCGGCTCGGCGCTGGCAGCGGTGAGCACGTCGACGTCGAGTTCGGCGGCACATGTCCGCGCGGGCAGCCCGAGCCGGTCGAGCACCTTGGGGTGCAACTCACCGGCATACCCGACGAGCGTCCCGTCGGCGAGGGTGATCGTGGCGCAGCGCCCCGGATGCCAGGGGGCCGCGTCGCCCGCGGCCACCTCGATCGGCACGGCAAGCGCGCCGGCCACGGTCCGCGCCGCGTCGAGCGCGTCGGTCCAATCGGCGGCTCGTCCGGGACCCCACCAACCGGCCCGGTCGGCGTCACCGGCGAGAACGACCGCCACGTGGCGCGGCTGCGGCGGGACGGCCGCATCGATCGAGGCGATCGTCGCGTCGTCGGGGCGCCGGTCGACTCCCGGCACAGGAGCCGTGTGCGAGGCACCCGGCAACGGCCGGGTGACCATGCCCAGCTCGAACAGCGCCACGTCTCGCTGGCCGCGAGAGACGTTGCGGCGCAACGAATCCAGCAACGTGTCAAGCACCGAGGTCCGCATCAGCGGCGCCTGGTCGGACAATGGGTTGGCCAGGCGGACTGCACTCCGCCGCGGGTCCTCGGCCGCCATCCCCAGGATGTCCCCGAAGTCGGCCGGCACAAACGGATAGCTCAGCACCTCGGTGTAGCCACGACCCACGAGGGCGTTGGCGACGATCCGCCGGACCAACTGCGCGTGGGTGAGCCCGCGACCGTCGGTCGGCGTCGGCAGGATCGACGGGATCCGGTCATAGCCGTCGACCCGCGCCACCTCCTCGGCGTAATCCGGTCCATCGACGAGATCCGGCCGCCAGGACGGGGGCGTGACGAACACGACCTCCAGCGGCGCGACACCCGGGTCCTCGACGGTGCAGCCCAGATCGGTGAGGATCTGTACCACCTTGTCGCGCGAGTAATCGACCCCCACCAACCGCCCGGGCAGGGTGACGTCCAACGGGTATGCCGTGCGCGAGCTCGTCGTGTCGACGTCGGTTGCGCCAGGGTCGACACTCCCGCCGCCGAACTCCACGAGCAGGTCAACGGCCAGCTGGGCCGCATCGTCGGCCACGCGCGGGTCGACCCCGCGCTCGAAACGCTTGGACGCCTCAGTCACCAGTCGGTGCCGACGCGAGGTCCGGGCGATCGTCACCGGGTCGAAGTGGGCCGCCTCGATGAGGATGTTCGTCGTCGACTCGGTGACCTCGGAGGTGGCCCCGCCCATGACTCCGGCGAGCGCGAGCGGGATCTGACCGCCGTCGGTGATGAGCAGGTCCTCGGGGAAGAGCTCGCGGGCGACGCCGTCGAGGGTGGTGAGCCGCTCCCCTGCCCTGGCCCGGCGGACCTTGATCGACCCCGACAGCGTGTCCAGGTCGAAGGCGTGCAAGGGCTGGCCGACCAAGAGCATGACGTAGTTGGTGACGTCGACGGCCAGGGAGATGGGGCGCATCCCGGCCTGGGTCAGCCGGCTGCGCATCCACCCGGGCGACGGGGCCGACGGGTCGATCCCGCGCACGATCCGGGCCACATAACGGTCGCAGCCCGGTGACCCGTCGATCGGCGCCGAGTCGGTCAGATGCACGGCATACCCGTCGAGGTTGGCGGGCGGGTTGGTGGGGACGACGCCGGGGTCACGGAAGAGGCCCGCGGGGCTGCCCTGCGAGTGCCAGTATTCGCGCGCGATGCCGCGCATGGAGAAGCAGTAACCGCGGTCGGGAGTGATGTTGAGCTCAAGGACTTGCTCACCCAGGCCGAGCAGAGCCAAGGCATCGTCGCCGGGTGCGATGCCCGCGGCGGCGGCCTCACCGAGGTAGTCGCGCAGCCGGATGATCCCGGTGTGGTCTTCGCCGAGACCCAGCTCGTCTTCGGCGCAGATCATCCCGTTGGACACTCGGCCATAGGTCTTGCGCGCGGAGATGGCGAACCCGCCGGGCAGCACCGCGCCCGGCAGCACCACGACGACGAGATCTCCGACCTCGAAGTTCGTTGCGCCACAGACAATCTCCTGGGGAATCCCGTCGGTGACCCGCTGGCCGTGGTTGCCGACATCGACGGTGCAGAACCGGATCGGCTTGCCGTTCTTCTGGACCTGCTCCTCGAAGGTCAGCACGCGCCCGACGACCAACGGGCCGGTGATGTCGCCGCCGTGCAGCGCCTCCTCCTCCAGCCCGATCGAGACGAGCGAAGCGGCCACCTCGGCGCCGCGCGCCCCGGGAGCCAGGTCGACGAGCTCGCCGAGCCAGGACAGGGGAACCCTCATGTCACACCGCCATTCCGAACTGACCGGAAAAGCGCACATCGCCTTCCACCATGTCGCGCATGTCGCTGACCCCATTACGCAACTGCAGGGCCCGCTCGATCCCGAATCCGAACGCGAAGCCCGTGTAGACGTCGGGGTCGATCCCGCAGGCGGTCAGCACCTTGCGGTTGACCATCCCCGACCCGCCGAGCTCGATCCAGCCCGAGCCGCCGCACAGCCGACACGCGTCGTCGGCGCCGCGGCATACGAAGCACTGGAAGTCGGTCTCCATAGACGGTTCGGTGAACGGGAAGTAGGACGCGCGCACTCGCGTCTTGACGTCGCCGAACATGGCCCGGACGAAGTGGTCGATCGACCCGCGCAAGTGCGCCATCGTCAGGCCCTTGTCCACGGCGAGCAACTCGATCTGGTGAAAGACCGGCGTGTGCGTGGCGTCGAGGTCGTCGGTGCGGAACACCTTGCCAGGCGCGACGACATAGATCGGGGGCGTGCGAGTGAGCATCGTGCGGATCTGGATGGGCGAGGTCTGGGTGCGCAGCACCAGGCCCCCGTCGGGCGGGTCGACGAAGAAGGTGTCCTGCATCTGGCGGGCCGGATGGTCTTTGCCGAGGTTCAGGGCGTCGAAGTTCATCCACTCCGACTCGACCTCGGGCCCTTCGGCCACCTCCCAGCCCATCCCGACGAAGATGTCGACGAGCCGCTCCTGGGTCAGCTCGATCGGGTGCCGCGAGCCAAGCGGGCGCCGCCCCGTCGGCATGGTGACATCGACCCGCTCCTGGACGAGGATTCGCTCCTCGCGCGCCGCTTGCAGCGCCTGTTCACGAGCCGCGTATGCCGCTCGCACGGCATCCAGCGCCGCCCCCACCCGCTTGCCGGCCTCAGCCTTGGCAGCCGAGGGCAGGGAGCCAATCTCGCGCCGGGCTCCGGCGATGGCGCCCTTATCGACATGAGCGAGCCGGGCGGCCTTGAGTGCGTCGAGATCGGTGGCGGCGGCGAAGGCCCCGCAAGCCTGCTCAAGGGCAGCCGCAAGGGCCTCCTGGCCGAGAGCGGCCGGAAGGTCAGCAGCGCCGGTAGGAGTTGCTGCATCAGGCGTAGTGGGTCCAGACATCACGTTCCACATTCGATCTGGGTGCGGGATCGGTTCGGCGCCCGAGTCTAGGCTGCGAGCCGCGTGCGGCGTCACCGAGTTCAGCGCCTGGACCCCTGGTCCACTCCTCGGCGCCCATGTCCAGCAGGTATGCCGTCGCCCACCGCCAGCCATCCCACGCCCGTTTCGATCGGGATTTCCTCACACCGGCCGATCTTCTGTGGCGTTCGGGCGCGACAGGGCTCCCATCGGTCTGGAATCCGTCACACCCGCGGGCGATCAGCGGCGCCAGCCAGCGTGTGATCGTGGCCCTGTACCCGCCCGTGAGCTGAACCCGGGTCGACAGCGCCCAGCGCGCCCGCCGTCGGATCGCCGACAGGGATGCTGAAGGTGAAGACCGCTCCGCCATTGGGTCCATTACCGGCCCGCACTCGTCCTCCGTGCGCCTCGACCAGAGCCTTGACGATGTACAGGCCCAAACCCGTGTTGCGCTGACCGGGACCATGCCAGAACCGCGTGAAGATCACCGATCGGACCCGCTCTGGGATGCCCTGCCCTTCATCGGCCACCGAGACGACGCACGCAGGCCTTGGGTCGCCGGCCGCTCCGCCCGCCATATCGACGGTGCCCGCCTCTACGCGCACGGTGATCTTCCCCGCGCCATGCGTGAGCGCGTTGTCGATGAGATTGATCATGATCTGGTCGATCCGGTCCGGGTCCGCCCACCCGTCGGGGATGGGACGGCATACGACGACCTCGATCCGGTCGTCCGGAATCCCGAGGCTACTCAGTCGACGGAGGTGTTTGGCGACCAAGGGATCGAGAAAGACCTCCTGGCGACGCACCTTCATTCGGCCGGCCTCGATGCGGGACACGTCGAGCAGATCGGAGACCAACCGGGTGACTCGGTCGGCGTCGGCCTCGATGGTCTCGATGATGAGCCGCTTCTGCTCGTCGGTGAACCGGTCCCAGCGTCGCAGCAGAGTGGAGGAAAAGCCCTTGACCGAGGTCAGCGGTGAGCGCAACTCGTGGGCCAGCGTTGATAGCAATGCCGCGTGATCGCGCTCGGCTCGCTGCCGGGCCACCGCGTCACGGAAGGCGACGACCACCCGCTCGACCGGCTTCCTCGGGGCCGAACGCAGGTAACGGGCTGTGGCCAGCACCTCCACCCCGTCGTTGGTCCAGAGCCACTTCTCCCGGTGGCCCTTGACCGTGTGCAATTGCGCCCAGGGGTTGGCCACATCCCACCAGGGTCGACCATCCGAATCCCACAACGGCAGGGCCTCACGGATCGGCCGACCGATAGACCGGCCAAGTCGGACCTGGAGGATCTGCTCCGCTCGAAGGTTGGCGAAGACGAGGATGCCCTCGCCGTCGACAGCGATCAGCCCATCGGGCAGAGTCTCCGAGATTGCGCGAACGACGTCTTCTGGAGCCTGATCGACCCCCGCGAGGGCCGGTCCGTCCGCGACCTTCATGTCAGACAGACTAACCACCGATGGCAACGCTTCGAGTCCGATCGCTGCGGAAGCGCCGATACCCGTCCGAGACGCGGCACCGCTCACTTCGCCGAGCGGTGGGCCAACGCCGAGGCATAAAGACACACCGTCGCGGCCATCGCGAGGTTGAGCGACTCGGCGTGGCCGAAGATCGGCACCCGCACGACATCGTCGCACTGCGCGCGTAAGTCCTCCGGCAGGCCCCACGCCTCGTTGCCCATCACCCAGGCGTGCGGCCTGTCCAGGTCGACGTCGGGGAGCAACCGATGACCGGCTCCGTCGGCAGCGAGGGTGGCGATACCGGCCGCGCGCAGCTGAACGAGAATCTCGGGCATCGTTAAGCCAGCGACGACCGGCAGATGGAAGATCGAGCCGGCTGTGGATCGGACGACTTTGGGGCTCCACACGTCGACGCTCGCCGAGCTGACGATCACCGCATCCGCCCCGGCCGCATCGGCTCCCCTCAGTACCGTCCCCGCGTTCCCCGGATCACGGACGTGGGCTAGGACGACCAGGAGTCGGGGACGGCTCGCCAGGACCGTCGCGAGGGAGGTGTTAAGCACACGGCATACGGCGAGCAGGCCCTGGGGCGCGGCGGTGTCGCACATCGCGGCAAGCACCTCGGGGGTGCACTCCTGGACGGCGACTCCCGCGGCGGTTGCCTCGGCGAGGATCCCGGTATGCCGCGTGGCCGCCTCCGCGGTGACGTAGAGGTCGCGGATCTCCCCGGGTGCGAACCGGATCGCCTCACGGACCGACTGCGGGCCTTCGGCGAGGAACAGCCCGGTCCGTTCACGCGTCGAGCGCCGGGACAGCGCCGCGACTGACCGCACCCGATCGGCTCGGGGGTTGGTCAGCACGCGGGCGCCCGGCGCTCGACGTCGCTGATTCGGTATGCCGCGGGGCTCAGGCCGCGTCGCCCGCAGCAGCGCCCTGGGCGGGCACCGCCTTACGGGCCAGCTCGACCAGGGCAGCGAAGGCCGCCGCGTCGTTCACCGCCAGATCGGCGAGGATCTTGCGGTCGACTTCCACACCGGCGGCCTTGAGGCCTTGCATGAACCGGTTGTAGGTCATCCCGTTGGCGCGAGCCGCAGCATTGATCCGCTGGATCCACAGGCGACGGAAGTCACCCTTCTTGGCCCGGCGGTCACGGTAGGCGTAGCCGAGCGAGTGGAGCATTTGCTCCTTGGCCTTGCGGTAGAGCCGCGAGCGCTGGCCCCGGTAACCGCTGGCGCGCTCAAGAACGACCCGGCGCTTCTTCTGGGCGTTGACCGCCCGCTTCACGCGTGCCACGTGAGTTCTCCTTTACGTGTCGGGGTCGGGCTCAGCGGCCGAGAAGCCGCTTGGCCTTCTTGGTGTCGGGGGCGGACAGCTCCAGGTCTCCGGCCAGCGAGCGCATCTCCTTGCTCGACTTCACCTCGAGACGGTGACGACCGCCGGCCTGCTCGCGCATGATCTTGCCGGTGCCGGTCACGCGGAAGCGCTTCTTGGCCCCGCTGTGGGTCTTCATCTTCGGCATGGCTGCCGATCTCCTTCGTGTCAAGTCCCGAGCGACGTCGGTCGACCGGGGTCTGGTGGTCTGGTGTCGGGCTGGAGGTCAGCTCGACGTCGGGCGGGGTCCCGGTCGTGGTGCCGGCGTGGACCGTGTCGGGGTGGAACGAGGGGTGGTCGCCTTGGTGGCTGCGGGTCGCGGCGCTGCTTGGCTCGGAGCGCTCGGGCGTGGTACCGCCGGCTTGGGAGTGTCAGAGACGGCAGCCGGGGTGGCGGGTGCCCCGGCGGCGGCCGCGGGGGCAGTCACGGCCCGGCTCGTGCGCTTGACCGGGGCTGGCACCGGCGCTGGAGCCTCGGTGACGACAGGCTCAGCCTGAGCCGGCTCGCCGACGACCGCAGGCGGCTGCGTCCGTGAGGCCTCGGGCGCGTCAACAGTCGCAGGATGCGCAGCATGGTCGGTCGCGGAAGCAGCATCGGCCACGAGCGACTCGGAAACCCCGTCGAGCTGAGCCAACTGCTGGTCAGCCTCGTCAGCGTCGGCCTGAGAACGGTGCGGCTGGCCCTGAGCCGACCCTCGTCCAGGGGCCTGGGTCTCCCGGGCCCGGCGCGCCTCAGCCTTAGCTTCGGCCTTCTTCTTCGTCGGACCGATGACCATGATCATGTTGCGCCCGTCCTGCTTGGGCGCCGACTCGACGAAGCCGAGCTCAGCGATGTCCTCGGCGAGCTTCTGCAACAACCGGAAGCCCAACTCCGGGCGCGACTGCTCGCGGCCACGGAACATGATGGTCACCTTGACCTTGTCGCCGCCCTTGAGGAAGCGCTCGACGTGGCCCTTCTTGGTGCCGTAGTCGTGCGGGTCGATCTTCGGCCGGAGCTTGATCTCCTTGATGACCGTGTTGACCTGGTTCTTGCGGGCTTCCCTGGCCTTGAGGGCGGCTTCGTACTTGAACTTCCCAAAGTCCATGAGCTTGGCCACCGGGGGACGCGCCATCGGCGCAACCTCGACGAGGTCGAGATCGGCTTCGGCCGCCAGGCGCAGGGCATCCTCGACGCGGACGATGCCGACCTGCTCCCCGTTGGGTCCGACCAGACGCACCTCGGGGACCCGGATGCGCTCGTTGATACGAGGCTCGCTGATGTGGTGCTCCTTTATGTCGCTCTCGGAGGACCCCGGGAAACGAGAGAAGGCCCCTCGTCACCGTCGGTGCGCAAGAGGCCTTCGCGAGTCCGTCCGCTGCGTGCAACGGCGGCAGTCACCTGCCGCGCGCACGCGCGAACCCCGGCGCGACGGCATACACCGACGCTCCCGGCAAGCCGGGCGGGTCCGGACCTGACCCGGCGACTGGTGGTCGGCGCGGGTGGAAGCGGGGCTTCTCTTGCACACCACGTTCCTGGCGACCCCAGGGGCGCCATGAAACGCGGTTGGTCAAGGGCTTAGATTACCAGGTGAGAGCCACCTGCCCGGCCAGTTGGGCCGGACACGGCAAGGAGGGGACGAATGAGCTCGCTGATCGGGGGTGTCGCCAGGATCGCCTGCAGCGCCTGGGGAGGGCTTCGGTATGCCGTGTCGGCGCCTGCCGCTGCCGGCGTGGCGCACGCGCGGGGCCTGCACGATCGGCTGTCGTTGCGGCTGATCCCCTATGGCCGGGTCGAGGCCTGACTTCGGCGCCACCCGGACTCGGATCTGAAAGGACGTTCGGCTGTGGCTAGGCATTCTTCGCCACGGCGTCGCGGGTCGCCCGATGGCGTCGGCGAAGTTGGTCGCCGACTCCGCCGAAGACAGCGATGGCGAGCCCGAACAGAGACACAGAGATGAAGCCCCACCCCCAGCCGGCGTGGTCGATGGCGTACCCGGCCAGCGGGGCACCCATCGCCTGACCCGCCGTCATCGCTGATCCGTGCCAGCCCATCGCTTCGCCGCGGGAGCGTTCCGGGACCAGTCGGGACAGACTGTCGACGGTGGCCGTGATCGTGGGGGCGCACAACACCCCGCAGATGAACAGCAGCACGACCAGCCAACCCAGCGAGCCGGCCAGGGCGACGGGGATGGTGGACAGCGCCAGTCCACCCAGCAACCAGAACACCGAGATCGACCGATGCCACGCGCCATAGACCAGACCGCCCAGTAGCGATCCGCCGCCCCAGACGCTGAGCACCCACCCGATGGCCGCGGCGTCCCCGGTCGATCGCAGCGCTGCGACGATGGCGACATCGGTGCCGGCCAGGACCACCGTGCTCGCTGCTGCAGCTCCGAGCACGGCGACGACACCGAGGGAGACCCATCGGTCGAGTTGTTCCGCGTCGTTCCCCACTGAATCATCAGCCAGGGCTGCCGGGACATCGGCGGCAGGCACGGAGCGCATCGCCGGGTTGGCGAGGTAGACCGCTACCGCGGCCAACAGGCTCAACACCGCCAGGCTGAACAGGACCCACCTGGTGTCATAGGTGGTCGCGGCCCACACCGCCACCGCGGGAGCGATCATGAACGACAACTCGATGAGCACCGAGTCCAGGGACAAGGCCGTGCGGCGCCGCTCGTCAGGCACCGCGGCAATGAGGGCCTGTCGGAGGATCGAGAAGGTGGGCACGGCAAAGAGGCCACCGAGGACGCACGCTGGCAGCAGCACGGCATACGGAAGGAACGGCAGGGTGGTCCAGACGAGGCCCGTCGCGACGATCGAGGGTGCGACAACCCGGCGCACCCCGAGGCGGTCCAACAACCGCCCCCGCCAGGGCGCGGACACCGCCAAAGCCACGGTGAACGCGGCCGAGACCAGTCCCGCTTCGCCGTAAGAACGACCCAACGTCGACACGACGTGGAGGGTGAGCACGATGCCGGTGGCGAACATCGGCATCCGCACGATGAACCCTAGGATGAGCACCGCGCGCGCCGCCGGGATGGCGGTCACGTCTCGGTAGGCGCTCAGCTGCATCCGCGCAGCCTCTCATCGCGGAGCCACTGCATCCAACACGACTTCGGGTATGCCGCGGGCCGAGTGTGCCGCCCGCCGAGCCCGCCGCGATCAGGTCTTCGCCGCCCACCCGCCCTTCGGTGTGGTGCCGACGGGCAGTCTCTGCCACGCGGCCAGCATGGCGGGGTCCTGTGCGTCGAGCCAGTCGGATAACTGCCTGAACGACACGAACCGGACGTCCGGTTTGGTGGCCATCTGGCGCAGAGCGGAGTCCAGCGCCGCCAGGTATATCCCGCCGTTCCACGACTCAAAGTGATTCCCGATGAACAGCGGGGCGCGGTTTCCGTCATAGGCGCGGGCGAATCCCGCCGCGTAGGCGCCTTCCACTTCCGAGCGCCACTTCGCGAAGTTGGCGGGATCGCCCGACGTCACCTTGGACTGATTGGCCAAGAAGTTGTAGTCCATCGACAACACTTCGAAGGTATGCCCGGGGAAGGGCAACTGCTGCAGCGGGAAGTCCCACAGGTGACTGCCCTCGATCTTCTTCGGCCAGACCTGTTTACCGGTGCCGGAGGCTTCGTACCGCCAGGACTTGACGTGCTGGGCGCCAAGGAGAGCGGACCGGCCTTCCAAACACGGCGTCCGTCCCCCCACCAGGTCGGTGCGATAGTCGAAGGGCAGGTCGGGAAGGTCGGTGATGCCGCTGTAGCGGCGCCACTCGGCCACGTAGCTGACCGCCTGTTCGATCTCGACATCCCAGTCGGCCGAAGACCAGCTCGACACCCCCTTCTTTCCGCAGAAATGTCCGTTGAAGTGGGTGCCGATCTCGTGGCCTTCAGCGGCGGCCAGCCCGACCTGTTCCAGCGTGGCGCGGACAGCCTTGTCGCTGAGGAAGCCGATATCCGATGCCCCGGCCGCCCGCCCAGGGGCCTGATAGAGCGTGCGACGGCTGGCCGGGAGGACATAGATGCCGGTGAGGAAGAAGGTCATCGAGCCGTGCAGTTCCTTGGCCAGTTCTCGATAGTGCTGGAACAGGCCGCTCGTTTCACCTGCACCATCCCAGGAGACGACGACGAACTGCGGTGGCTTGCTGCCCGGAGCCAGACGGGTGGCCTGGGCCCAGGTGGGCAGGGCGGAGGACGGCGCTGTGGGCAGCGCGGTCGGAGCAGCCGTCGGCGGGGCGGTCGGCGACGGCATCCCCGCTCCTTGGCTCGGGCCGGGGTTGCTCGTCAACGAGCAGCCCGCGGCAGCGGCGACAGCCACGAGTGTGCCGAGGCGCTTGAGCAGGTGGCACATTGGTCGGTGACAACGGCTCACGTCGTGCACTCCTTCTCGCGCGCGACCCAGCGCGCTTCCCTACCACTAAACGCCCAAGAGCACCGCGGGGTTGACAGGGCGCGCCGACGACCTCGCAACCGCGCCCGTCCCGTCAGTGACCGAGCAGCACACTCAGGGAGTGAATAAGGACGCCGACCAGGCCACCGACGATCGTGCCGTTGATCCGGATGAACTGCAGGTCGCGACCGACGTGCAGCTCGACCTTCTCGGCGGTCTCCTGTCCATCCCAGCGCTCGATGGTGTGGCTGATGACCGTCATCAACTCGTCGCCGTAGCGGTCGACGAAGAAGGTCGTGAGGTCCGCGGCATACCCGTCGAGGCGGGCCCGCAGCCCCTCGTCGTCGCGGACGTGTTCGGCGAACGACCGCAACTGGCCCTCGATCCTGCGGCGCAGCGGTGAGTCACTCTCCCCCAAGGAGGTGATGAGCGCCGTGCGGAACGCGGCCCACAGCGAGGTCGCCGTCTCCAACAGCTGTGGGTGGTCCAGGACACGCACCTTGATTCGCTCGGCCCGCTCCATCGTCTCGGGGTCGTGCTGCAGGTCGTCGGCGAGCTGGGTGAGCAGGTCGTCGAGGGCGATCCGAGCGTGGTGGTGCGGGTTGTCGCGGATGTCCTCGACCCAGGCCAGCGCCTCGACGTGCAGGCGTTTGATGACGACCTCGTTGACCCGTTGCGGGGCCCACCACGGGGCGCGATCCTCAAGAACGGCGGCGAAGGTCTCCTCGTTGGCCAGCAGCCACCGATGCGCCTCGCTGACCGCCAGGTCGACCAGCCCGTGGTGCGCGCGGTCGCGGACCACCTCACCGAGGAAGGTGCCCGCGATCGGAGCGATCGGTTCCTCGCGCAGACGCGGCAGCACGGCCTCGTCGAGCAGCCCCGCGACCGACTCGTCGCGCAACCGGTACAGCGCAGCGACGGTGACGCCGACGGCCTCGTCGGTCGCCCGGCGGGTGTTCGTGGGCACGAGCGCCCAGGCAGCGGCCCGTTCAGAGATCCGCGCGGCCAGCACCCGGTCGCGGATGATGTCCTCGCGCAGGAAGTTGTCGCCCATGAAGTCCTGCAGGCTGCGAGCGAGAGTGTCCTTCTTCTTGGGGATCAAGGCCGTGTGCGGGATCGGCAATCCCAGGGGGTGCCGGAACAACGCCGTGACGGCGAACCAGTCGGCCATGGCGCCGACCATCGAGGCCTCAGCACCGGCGTTGACGAACCCCCAGACGCCCTCCTTACCCAACGTGAGGACAAAGACGACCGCCGCGAACCCCAGCAGCGCCAGCGCCACGAGACGCATTTGGCGCAACCCGCGCCGACGTTGCTCGTCGCCGCTCGTATCCGTCACGACGGTCACCGTCGACATGCTGATCCCTTTCCTTGCCTGACCTAACCCTGACACGACTGAAACGCCGCCGTGACATCGGGACCTGACCGCCCCTCCTAGAGTGGCTGGGTGGCCGTGCCCCCCACCCCTAACGATCGACGCCTGGTTCTCGTCGTCGAAGACGAGCGGGCGATCGCCGACCTCGTGGTCCTGCACCTCGAGCGGGCCGGTTTTGCAACCCGGGTCGAGCGCGACGGCGACGCGGCACTCGCGGCCGTGGCCCGGCAGACACCCGCAGTCGTGGTCCTGGACATCGGGCTGCCGGGACGGGACGGCATCGAGGTATGCCGCGCGCTTCGGTCGGCTGGCGACTGGACCCCCGTGCTGTTCCTCACCGCACGGGATGACCACGTCGACCGGGTCGTGGGGCTGGAGCTGGGTGCGGACGACTACATCGTCAAGCCGTTCTCGCCGCGCGAGGTCGTGGCCCGAGTCCAAGCGGTGCTTCGGCGCACCGCCGCCGGGGCCGGATCTGGGGCTGGCGCGGTCGCGGGGCCCGTGGACGAGATGCTCCGCCTCGGGGCAGTTGAGTGCGATCTGGCCGGCCGCCGGGTGACCGTCGCCGGTTCAGAGGTGGCGTTCACGGCCACTGAATTCGACCTGCTGGCCCACCTGCTGGCCGCACCGGGGCGGGTCTTCACCCGTGCTCAACTCCTGAGAGCCATCTGGGGCGCGGATGCCCTCCTCACCCTCGCCGGGGACCGCACCGTCGACGTCCATGTCGCCCAGGTGCGCGCCAAGCTCGGCCCGCACGAGGCCATCCGCACCGTCCGCGGAGTCGGGTATGCCGCGTTCACCGCACGCGAATTGGCCGCCCTCAGGACGGGGCATAGGCGCTCATGAGACTGCTGCTGTCGACGCTGACTGCCCGAATCACGGCCTTGACCCTTGCGGTGGTAGTGGTGACTGCCGGCGTCGGCTCGGTGGCCGCCGTGCTGCTCGTCCAGCGCGCCAATGACAACGCGGCTGCCAGATCGCTTGCGGCGATGGCCGATGTGGCTCAATCGCTGGTCAGTCTGGCGGTCTCCCCCGAGGCCGGCCAGCAGCGGGCCCGACGAGCTCTCGAAGGGATTCAGGTGCAAGTCGCCGTCGTTCGGAACGACACCCAACGGGGCACCGTCATCACCGGCGATCCCCTCCCCCGAAGGCTCCTGACGACCGACGTTCTCGCGCGGTTGGCCGCCGGCGAGGACGTGTCGCTGCGAGTCCCTGACTCCGACGGCAAGGTCTTCCTGGAGGCCCGACCGACCGAGGCCGGGGCGATCGTTCTGGCGCAGCGCGGGAGCGACGCCGTCGCGCTGGGCCAGGTAGCCGTGGGCCAGCTGAGGTGGGCGTTCGCGCTGGTGGCGCTGGTCTCGGTGCTGGCGGGATGGTTCGTTTCGCGCCGCATGACCACCCCGCTTCGCCAGATGGCTTCTGCGGCAAGCGAACTGGCGCATGGCGCCCGAGACGTCGCCGTGCCGGAGATTGGTCCGGCTGAGGTTGCCGCCGTCGGTAGCGCACTCAACGGACTGGCCTGGTCGCTGGCGCACTCAGAGGCAAGACAGCGCGAGTTCCTCCTGTCGGTCTCGCACGACCTGCGCACTCCGCTCACCGCTGTCAGCGGGTATGCCGAGTCGCTGGCCGACGGCGTCATCCCCCCGGATCAAGTCGCCGAGGTCGGTCGGATCGTTGGAAGGGAGGCCGCCCGGTTGGAGCGGCTGGTCGCCGACCTGCTCGACCTGGCCCGACTAGACGCCCACGAAGTGTCACTGTCGTTCCTCCCGGTCGACCTGGGGCAGCTCCTCGATGCGGCGGCGCCGGTCTGGCGGGCCCGCTGCGATGCGGTGGGAGTCGCCTTCGGCCTCGAACGGCCATCGGACTCGCTCATCGTCACCGCCGACGCCGATCGGTTGCGTCAGGCGGTCGACGGCCTGGTCGACAACGCGCTGCGGGCCACCCCCGCCGGACGGCCCCTCGTCGTTGGTGCCCGGCAGGAGCGCGGGTATGCCGTGCTGGAGGTTCGCGACGGAGGGCCGGGCCTCGCGCCCGACGACTTCCCGGTGGCCTTCGAACGCTCGGTGCTGCACGAGCGCTACCGCGGAGTGCGAGAGGTCGGCACGGGGCTCGGATTGGCCATCGTGGCCCGGATCGTGGCCCGACACGGGGGCACGGTCGACGCAGGACAGGCGTCCGAAGGGGGAGCCCGCTTCGCCATCCGGCTGCCTGTGCGGCAACAGATCGACAGCGGCCCTGACCTTCCTCGCACCTGGGCGGGTTAGGGGTGACGGTCCCCGTTACCGACCGTGGCATGCACACCGCGACTGCCTCTCTGCTCGGGGCCGATCTGGTCGTGCTCGTGACCTACGACCCGAGGATGGCCGCCGCGGCGGGCGCCGCTGGCCTTCCGGTGGCTTCCCTAGGGGTCCGCTGACGTTGGGTTGCCCGATGCGAGGACGCGCATCCGGCCGCTTGATCGTCGGTCAGGCCGGACCAGACGAGCTGTCGGCGCGAACCGCGAAAGCGACGCCGTCGATGCGGGCCCGCAGTTCCCCGTCTGAAGCGATCCGCTCCCCGATCCGGGTCGCGATCGCGGACACTTCCGCCGCAGACAGACCGGCCGGGATAGTGAGCGCGATCCTCAGCACGCCTGACGCTGGCGGCGTGCCATCGGAAATGTCCACCGACACGACGGCAGGCTCCATGGCCACGGCCTGGGCCACGCCGTCAAAGACCGTCCGGTCTTCGTGCGCCGGCACCCACTCCCGAGCCATCGCCAAGGCCCACACCATGCTCGGCCGCAGGGCCACCGCGTGCGGTGACCCGAGGTCGAGCAGCATCGTGTCGCAGCCTTCGCTGACCGCCGATTGGGCCGCCCGGTCAGCGGTGACCGGGACGGGACGAGCCTGCGGATCCCACGCGGCCAAGGAGTCCAGGCCGCTGAAGACCGGAAGGGCCCGCTGGCCGTCCGGCGCAGTCAGCGACACGAAGGCCATCTCGGCCTGCCCATCGAGCCGGCGTCCGTCGGCGACCTCGGTGTCGACGCCGGTCGCGACGATCGGCACCAACCAGCGCGCACCTGCGACCCGTGCCAGCAGCTCTCGCTCACCCGCGGTGCTCGGGTATGCCGCGACCGCAGCCGCAGCTTCCCGAACCAGCGGGTCCGCCTCCCCGGTGTCGCCCTCGAAACCCGACGGGGACAGCTCGCGGTGAGCCCACGGCATACCGGAGGAATCGACTGGCCCCCCGTGGTGGTGACCATCCGAGTGGTCGTGGCCGCCGCACCCGCCCGACCCGTCACACCCCGGGTGACCCCCGGTCACGGTCGGCCAGCCAGATCGAGAGCCTCCGGAAGCGTGAACGCGCCCTTGTAGAGCGCAGATCCGATGATCGCGCCCTCGACGCCGTCCGGAACGAGGGCCCGGATCGCCTCGACGTCCGCCAAGGTCGAGACCCCGCCGGACGCAATGACCGGCCGGTCGGTGCGGGCGCAGACCTCACGCAAAAGACCCAGGTTCGGCCCGGCGAGCATCCCGTCCTTGTTGACGTCGGTGACGACGTAGCGCGAACAGCCTTCAGCATCAAGGCGTTCGAGCGTCTCCCACAGCTCGCCTCCCTCGGACGTCCAACCTCGGGCAGCCAACCGAGTGCCCCGCACGTCGAGCCCCACCGCGACCCGGTCCCCGTGGTCGGCGATGGCCTGAGCGGTCCACTCCGGGTGCTCCAGCGCGGCGGTTCCGACATTGACCCGTCGGCAGCCGGTCGACAGCGCGAAGGCCAGCGAGTCGGCGTCGCGGATCCCCCCGGAAAGCTCGACCTGCAGATCCAGACGACCCACGATGTCGGCGATGATCTTCCGGTTGTCGCCCCGTCCGAAGGCGGCATCGAGGTCCACCAGGTGGATCCACTCGGCACCCTCGTCCTGCCACCGCTTGGCGGCCAACCACGGGTCGCCGAACTTCCAGCCCGATCCGGCGATGCCCTGCTGGAGCTGTACGGCACCCCCCTCGGAGATGTCGACGGCGGGCAGGAGCTGCAGGCGTGTCGCGGCGGTCACTGGGGTTTCGCTTCCGGGGTAGGCGGTTGGTCCTGCGGGGTGTCGGGAGCGTCGTGCGGTATGCCGCCCGCCTGGCTCCCGGGGTCGGCTGCCGCTGCGATCTCGCCCCGATGCCTCCAGAGCATGTAGCCCAGGCCGATGACGACCACGAGGGCCAAGAGCCCGATGCGGGCGGGCCACGACAGGTTGAGCAAGGTGGTCACCGCCAGCATGCCGATGGCCGACCCGACGGTCGAGGACAGCCCGGGGCGACGGCGGCGGCGGGTGGGGTACCACCGGGTCGTCGTCGAACGGCGGGGCGAGCTCGTCGAACGACGTGACGTCGACGAACGGCGGGGACGCGACGATCGGGTCGCGCTCATAGGGACCTCACCCAGTTCTCCAGCAGGTGTGCGCCGGCATCGCCGGACTTCTCGGGGTGGAACTGCGTGGCCGTGAGGGGCCCGTTCTCCACGGCAGCGACGAAGGGCCCGCCGTGCTCGGCCCAGGACACCTTCGGCGCGCGCGGGGCGAAGGGACCATGGGGTTCCAGCGTCCAGGACTGCACGGCATACGAGTGGACAAAGTAGAAGCGCTCGGACTCGACGCCAGAGAACAGCGCTGAGCCGGCAGCCGCCCGCACCGGTGACCATCCCATGTGCGGGACGACTGGAGCGGCGAGGCGCTCGACCAGGCCGGGCCACTCCCCCAGCCCCGCGTCCAGGTGAGCTGCCGGCTCGGTGGATCCGTCGAAGAAGACCTGCATGCCCACGCAGACCCCCAGTACGGGGCGTCCCCCGGCCAGCCGGACTTCGATGACCCGCGGTCCGTCGGCGGCCCGAAGCCCCGCCATGCAGGCGTGGAAGTTGCCAACCCCAGGAACGAACAGGCCGTCGGTAGCCAGCGCCGCTGCAGCGTCTGCCGTAAGCGTGACCTGCGCCCCGACCCGTTCGAGCGCTCGGACGGCCGAGCGGACGTTGCCGCTGCCGTAGTCAAAGACGACAACTGTGGGGCTCATCGGCTTCCTTCCACCTCCTCCCGCCAACGCCGGACCTCGTGCACCGTCCGGTCGAACCTGGCGACATCTTCTCGCGACGGCTCCACAAGCACAGCACCCGGCGCATCTACCGCGGCCGACACGCCCGTGGCCAGGTCGGAGCCAGGCAGCCCGAGAGTGTCCCAGAGGTCGCGCAGCACTCGTTCGGCAGAGCCGCGACCATCGGCGAGCATGCGGGCAGCCAGGTCCCGCCGCTCCCGGTGATCCGCGACCGCAGCGAGCTGTCCGACCGTGCCGGGCGTCAACGTGCCCGGAACCACCAGTCCCCTGCCCGGCTCCCAGACCAACCAGGATCGTCGCGGGCGTAAGACCGCCGGAATCACGCAGAGGACCATGCGTCGGCCCACAAGGGCGACGCCGATGGCGGGCAGCAACCGGCGCTTGACCCGCCGTCCGAGCAACACGCCCAGCGCATCATCGAACGGCGCCGCGGCCCACGACCGCCCGCCGTGGGGAACGACCGCAGTCCACCCCCCGTCCTGCGGCGCGACGACGACCGGGCTGAGCCCGTTCAACGCCCACTCACGCGCGCGGGCCGGCTCACCACGGACGAGGAGCAACCCGGCCGTGGCGGTATGCCGCGCCCCGCCCACGTCGGGGTCGCGCCCAGCACCGCTCGACCCGGCGCCCGCGGAGGGACCGGGATCGGTGCCCACGTCGGGGCTCACCGCGACAGAGTCCCCTTCGCACTGGGTATGCCGTCCACGCGCGGATCGGGAGCCACGGCAGCCCGCAAGGCGCGGGCCACGGCCTTGAACTGTGCCTCGACGATGTGGTGGGGATCGCGTCCGGAAAGAACCCGAACGTGCAGGGCGATGCCGGCGTGGTGGGCGAGGGTCTCGAAGACATGCCGGGTGAGTGACCCGAGATAGCCACCGCCGATGACAACGAACTCCTGCCCGGCGGGCTCGCCGGTGTGCACGCAGTAGGGCCGTCCGGCGACATCGACGACGGCCTGGACCAGCGCCTCGTCCAGCGGCACCGTAGCGTCGCCGAACCGGCTGATGCCCCGCTTATCTCCCAAGGCTTCCCGCAGCGCGTCGCCCAAGCAGATGGCCACGTCCTCGACGGTGTGGTGAGCGTCGACCTCGACGTCGCCGGTGGCAGTGATGTCCAGGTCGAGCAAAGCGTGCTTGGCCAGCGAGGCGAGCATGTGGTCGTAGAACCCGACACCGGTCGACACCGCACTGCGGCCGGTGCCGTCCAAGTCGACGGTCAACGCGACGCTGGACTCGCTCGTGGCGCGGCGCACGGTAGCGCGGCGGGCGGGCTGGTCGCTCATGGGGTGGCTCCTTGGGTCACGACGGACGGCAGATCGAGGTCGAGTCGGTGCTCGGCGGGCAACCCGGCCATGGCCTCGAGGAACGCGGTGGTCTCCTCCGGCGTGCCCGCGGTCACCCGCAGATGGTGCGCGATGCCGACATCGCGCACCAGCACGCCCTGCGCCAATAACGCCTCCCACGCGCGGGCGGCATCGGTGAGACCGCCGAACAGGACGAAGTTGGCGTCGCTCGGCACGGGCGGGAATCCTTGTGCAGCAAGGGTGTCCACGATCCGGTCACGTTGGGCTTTGATCGCCTCGACCTCGGCGAGCAGGCTGGCCCGGTGCGCCAACGCGGCCCGCGCGATCGCCTGGGTCGGGCTGGACAGGTGGTAGGGCATCCGGACGAGCCGCAGCGCGTCGACCAGCTCGGGGGCGGCGACGAGATAGCCGAGCCGCCCACCGGCGAGTGCGAACGCCTTGCTCATCGTCCGGGTCACCACCAACTGGGGGTATGCCGCGAGCAGACTCAGCGCCGACGGTGTCCCCGGTCGGGCGAACTCGGCATACGCCTCGTCGACGACGACCACGGTGTCCGGTGCGGCGTCGAGCACCGCCTGCACGACCGCAAGGTCAAGGGCCGTCCCGGTCGGGTTGTTGGGCGAGCAGAGGAAAACGACGTGTGGAGAACTCTCGCGCACCTGGGCGACGACGTCGGCAGCGGCGAGTTCGAACGGCCCGGACGGCCCGCCCCGGTGCCCGTCGACCCACGTCGAGCCCATCGTCCGGCTGATGATCGGGTGCATCGAATAGGCGGGCGTGAATCCCAACGCCACCCGCCCAGGCCCGGCGAAGGCCTGCACGACATGCTGGAGCACCTCGTTGGATCCGTTGCCAGCCCACATCTGGGCTGCCTCCACGACCACCCCGGTCTGCTCGGTGAGCCAGGCCGCGAGGTCCTTGCGCAGCGCAGTGAACTCTCTGTCCGGGTAGCGGTTGAGCTCGCTCGCGCACCCGGCCACCGCGGCGGTGATCGCCGCGACGACGTCGGGGGGGACGGCATACGAGTTCTCGTTGGTGTTGAGGCGCACGGGGACGTCCAGTTGCGGCGCCCCGTATGCCGTCTGCCCGCGCAGGTCCTCGCGCAACAGGTGGGCGACCCGCGCCGCGGCGTCGGTGACGCCGGTCTCGATCGTGGTCATGGGGTGGGCACCTCGTCGCCGAATCGTGCCGTCACGGCTTGCCCGTGTCCGGGCAGGTCCTCGGCCTGGGCCAGAGTGACGACGTGGTGGGCGACCCCGCGCAGCGCGGCCTCGTCGTAGGTGACGACGTGGATGCCCCGCAGGAACGACTGCACCGACAGCCCGCTGGAGTGCACGGCCGAACCAGCCGTGGGAAGCACGTGGTTGGAGCCAGCAGCGTAGTCGCCCAGGCTGACCGGCGACCAGGGACCGACGAAGATCGCCCCGGCATTGTGGATCCGCGCAGCGACCGCGTCAGCGTCACGGGTCTGGATCTCCAGGTGTTCGGCGGCATAGACGTCGCAGACGAGCACCCCGGCGTCGAGGTCATCGACCAGGACGATCCGCGACTGTCGGCCGGTGAGGGCCTCGTGGATCCGCTCGCCGTGCTTGGCGTCGGGCACCCGGCGGGCCAGCGCCACGTCGACGGCATCGGCGAGCGCCTCGCTGTCGGTGACGAGCACCGAGGCCGCGAGCGGGTCGTGCTCGGCCTGGCTGACCAGGTCGGCGGCCACGTGCTCGGGGTCGGCGCTGTCGTCGGCGAGGACCGCGATCTCGGTTGGGCCGGCCTCGGCGTCGATGCCGACCAAGCCCTGCACGAGCCGCTTGGCGGCCGTGACCCAGATTGAGCCGGGACCCGTGATCAGCGAAACCGGCTCGCAGACAAGGGTTTCCGTGATGCCATCCGGGCCGACGACGGTCTCCTCGAAGCCGTAGGCGAGCATGGCGATCGCCTGGGCGCCGCCGGCGGCATACACCTCGTCAACACCCAGCAACGCACACGTGGCGAGGATCGTCGGGTTGGGGTAGCCCGTGAATACGCCGGTGTTCTCGCGCTGCGGCGGGCTGGTCACGGCGAGCGAGCCGACGCCGGCCGCCTGGGCCGGGACGACGTTCATGACCACGCTGGAGGGATAGACGGCCAGGCCGCCGGGGACATAGAGCCCGACCCGATCGACGGGCACCCAGCGCTCGGTGACCGTGCCACCCTCGACGACTCGGGTGGTGACGTCGGCCCGCCGCTGGTCGGCGTGGACGATCCGAGCTCGCCGGATCGACTCCTCCAACGCGGCGCGCAGCGAGGGGTCGAGGTGCTCGAGAGCGGCCTGCAGGACGGCGGCGGGCACCCGCAGCTGCGGCGGCACGACCCCGTCGAACCGCTCCGACAGCTCACGCAGCGCCGCTGCCCCGCGATGAGCGACGTCCTGCACGACGGGGCGCACCGCTTCGGCGGCGGCAGCCACGTCGAACTCGGCCCGTGGGAGCACCTCACGCAGGGTGCGCCGCGACAGGCGTGAGCCACGCAGGTCGGTCCGGTTCATCACGGGGCAAAGTCTAGGCGGGTATGCCGCCCACCCTCCGGCGCGTCCACCTGGGGCCAGGATGGGGGCATGCGCATCCCTCTGCAGGGCTTGGTCTCGGTGGACACGACGGCCGATCTGGTCCGGCTCATCGTTGTGCTCGGGGTCATCGTGGGGCTGGCCGCGGCGGTCAGTCGGGCCGGGGGCCTGGGCTATTCCGGAGCTCAGCTCACGGCCGCAGGCCGGGCCACGCTGCAACTGGCTGTCGTCGGCTCGGTCATCGCGGCCGTCCTTAACTCGTGGTGGCTCACCGCCGCGTTCGCCACGCTTATGGTGACCGTCGCGTCGGTGACGGCTGGGCGTCGGGTGGCGCCCTCGCCGTCGCGCTCGTGGGTGTGGGGGTTCGTCCCGGTCTGTGTGGCGGCGCTGCCCGTGGCTGCGCTGCTGCTGGCCACCGGCGTGGTCCCCCTCGTCCCGATCGCTCTGGTCCCCGTGGTCGGGATCCTCGTCGGCGGTGCGATGACCGCGACCACGTTGGCCGGTCGCCGGATCCAGGACGCCCTGCGATCGCGGAACGGCGAGGTCGAGGCCGCGTTGTCGTTGGGTCTGCTCGACCGGGACGCGCGGCTTCTCGTCACCCGCGCCGATGCCGGTCTTGCTCTGGTGCCCGGCCTCGACCAGACGCGAACGGTCGGGTTGGTCACTCTCCCAGGGGCATTTGTCGGCATGTTGCTGGGCGGCGCGACACCGGTGCAGGCCGCGGCCGTGCAGCTGGTGGTGCTCGTCGCCCTGTTGCTCGTGGCCGCAGTCGCCACCGTGCTTACCCTGGAGTTGTCGGCGCGGGGAGTCTTCTCCGCGGCGCGGTCCGCCGGCTCCCCTTAGCCGGGGTCCGCGGCACTGAGAAGATCCAGCAGCACGGCCCACTCCCAGGCGATCTCCCGCCAGGCCTGGTAACGCCCGGACCGGCCGGCATGCCCGGAGGTGAGTTGCGTGCGCATCAGGAGCGGACGGCATACCGGATCGTCGGTGACCCGGTCGCGAAGGCGGGCCATCCACTTGGCCGGTTCGGTGACGAAGACGCGAGTGTCGCGGACGCTCGTCGTCACCACGACGGCCGGGAAGTCGCCCTCGGGGACGGTCTCGTAGGGGGAATACCCAGCGATGCGCCCGTATGCCGCGGGGTCACCGATCGGGTCGCCCCACTCCTGCTGCTCGGTGACGGTCAACGGTAGGCCCGGGTCGAGCATCGTCGTGAGGACATCGACGAACGGGACCTGCGCCAGGATGGCGCGGAACCGGCTCGGGGCTCGGGTCGCCGCCGCGGCGACCAACAAGCCCCCTGCTGAACCGCCTTCTGCCGCGAGGCGATCCGGGGCAGCCCAGCCCTGTTCGACGAGCGCCTCGGCACAGGCCAACAGATCGGAGAAGCTGTTCTCCTTGTGCTCCAGCCGGCCCCGGACATACCAATCCCAGCCGAGTTCGGTCCCGCCGCGGACATGCGCGATGGCAAAGACCAACCCGCGGTGCAGTAACGAGAGCCGCGCCACCGAGAACCACGGATCGGACGAGATGCCATAGGCGCCGTAGCCGTAGATCAGCGCTGGCGCCGTCCCATCGGGCTTCACGTCAGCGTGATGCACGATGGACACCGGGACGGCGACGCCGTCGGGGGCCGGGGCCCAGATCCGCGCCTCGCGCAGGGCGGTCAGGTCGACCCCGGGCACGGGCTGCGTCTTGAGCAGGGTGAGCTCGCGGGTAGCGACGGTGTAGTCGTAGACCGCGGGCGGGGTGGCCATCGAGGTGTGGCGCACCTGAACAGTCGATGAGGTCGGGTCGGGGGTCGCGCCGAGGGTGAGGGTGCCCGTCGCGCCGGGGAAGGTGAGGTCGTGCGGCATACCGAAGCCGCCCGGGCCTGGCCCCACGACCGGGACGAACCGAAGCGCGGTCAGACCGTCGACCCGCAGGCTGAGCACGACGAACCGCGCGAATGCGTCGACGCCTGTGACGAATTCGTCCGGCGAGGTCCAACCGAGATCGATGAGGTCGGCGAACTGCGACCCCGGGCCCGGGAGCCACCCGACCTGGAAGTTGGCCCGATCGGCGTTATGCAGGACGAGCAGCCCGTCAGCAACGGGCTCGACGTCGTGGATCACGCCCTCGCGGCGGGGCAGCACACTGTGGGGCCTTTCGAGCGGGTGCGCCGCGTCGATCAGCCACACCTGGGCGGTCGTCTTGGACGAGGAGGAGAGCACCACCCACCGGTCGTCGGCCGTCGCCCCGACGCTGAGGAAGAACCGCTCATCCGGCTCGGTGAGCACCAGCACGTCGGCCTCGGCCGGCCTGCCCAACTCGTGACGCCAGATCTCGTGGGAACGCCAGGCCTCGTCGAGGCGGGTGTAGAACACGTGTCGGTTGTCCCGCGACCAGGCCAGACCTTCACCGATCTGGCGGACCTGCTCGTCGAGGATGACCCCTGTAGCGATGTCGCGCACGATGAGGTCGTAGCGCTCCTCGCCGTCTCGATCGGCCGACCAAGCGAGCAGTCGCCCGTCGGGGCTCACCTCGCTGGCGCCGAGCGCGAAGAAGTCCCCGTCGCCGGCTTCGAGGTTCTCATCGAGCAGGACCTGCTCGTGGGCGGGGGCGTGCTGCCCGTCGAGCACGGGACGAGTCGGTGAATCGGTGAGCGCCACCCGCCCGTGGACGGGGTATTCGGCGCCCTCCATGGTTCGGGCGTAGTACCACCAGCCGCCATGGTGGACCGGAACGCTCAGATCGGTCTCGACCGTCCGAGCCTTGAGCTCGGCGACGATCCGCTCGACGAGCGGGTTGAGATGGGCGGTGCGGGACGCGGCATACTCGTTCTCCGCCTCGAGGTAGGCACGTAGCCGCGGGTCCGAGCGGTCTGCCATCCACGCGTAATCGTCCACGACGGTGTGGCCGTGCACCGTCCGCGGCCGCGGGTCCCGGGGAGCGCGAGGTGCGCGCAGGCTGGCTTGGGCCGAGGACACCCGGTCACTCTAGTGAGGCCCGCCCTCAGACCGGACACGAAAAGAAGCCGCGGCGGGTATGCCGTGTGAACACGACACGACCCGCCGCGGCTTATCCCCCTCAACCGCACCGACCCGACCCGTCGTCTCCCCACGACAAGCGCATCGACGCACGGCGAGGAAGCCCCTGAACCACGGCGAACTGGCAAACCCCCGGACCCCCTGGTTCGTACTCCCGCGAGGAATTGTCCCTCATGGTGCGCAATGCGGGTAGGGATGTGGGCCAATTGATCCCTCAACCAATTGACGGCAAGCCGTCGAGCCACGGCACCGGGACCCGGGCAGACTCGAACAGCCGTGGCGCCCCGTCGACGGGGTCGCGGAACTCGAGCCGTTTGGCCACGAGTCCGAGTGGCGTCGTGAAGTCGTCGGAGTCGACCTCCCGGATCGTCGGATACAGCGGGTCCCCCCAGATGGGGATGCCGAGATGGGCCAGGTGGGCCCGCAACTGGTGCGTGCGACCGGTGCGGGGACGCAACCGATAGAGCCCGAGGCCCCGCGGCTCGTCGCGGGCCACGAGCTCGATCTCGGTGCAGCTGTTCGGGATTCGATCCGGGATGACCCGGGCCTGGATCTGCCCGTGCGGCTTGTCCAGATGCACCTCCACGACGGCGGGAAGGACGCCTTCGGGCAACTTCGCGCAGGCAAGGTAGTCCTTGGTCGCGCCGCCGGTGGCGAACACCTGCTGATAGGCACCACGCCAGCGTTGTTCGGTCGTCAGCACGAGGACGCCGGAGGTCAGCCGGTCCAGGCGGTGGGCCGGGGCGAGCCGCGGAAGCCCCAGGGTGACCCGCAGCCGCGCCAGCACGGTCTCGCGGATGTGCTCGCCTCGCGGCATCGTCGCGAGGAACGGGGGTTTGTCGACGACGACGATCCGCTCGTCCTGGTGCAAGACCTCGATCACGAACGGCACCGGCACCTCGTCGGGCAGGTCGCGGTGGACCCAGACGACCGACCGGGCAACGAACGGCGCGTCGGAGGAAACCGGCATACCGTCGGGCCCGACGAACGCGCCCTCCGCAAGCATCGCGTCGATCTGCCTCGGAGACAACGGGATCCGCTCGACGAGATGGTCTCGCAACGTTGCCCACGGGCCACCCTGCGGCATGCGCAACCGCACCGCGTCGACCCCGTCCCGTTGCGGCAGCGGAGAGGGCGGAATCCCGCCCCTAGCCATCGACCCACCGCAGTCTCGCTGGCAGCCCCCAGAACCTCCCGTATGCCGCGACCGCCCCCTCCGCACCGGACCGCAGCGCGCGGGTCACCCGAGCGAACGGTGTCACGTCGACGGTGATGACGTCGCGGGCCACCGTGCGCCGCCAGGTCCCCGCCACAGCACAGTCGGCAACGAGCGTGCCGCGGAACATGCCGTTGCCACCGGGGACGACCGCACGTTCCTGTCCGGGGGTGAGCTGGGCGCGCCGGTCCTTGTAGCCCAGCAGCCACTCGTCGAACCCGGGGAGCAGCAGCGTGCCCTCGTCGCCCCCGGGGCCGGCTGCAGTGGGTGGGGCGTCGGCGTGGACGAGGTATGCCGTCTCCCCCACCTGCTCGGTTTGCACCCGACCGTCGGTGAGAGCGACTGCTTCACGGACCAGGCGCAACGGTTGGTCGCACCAGCCGGCGAGGTCGCGCTCGGTGACCGGGCCGTGGCTGGCGACATATCGGTCGGCCAGCCAGGTCAGGGCTTCTGCGCGCTCGGGACGGCGCGGGCCGCCTGATGGTGGATTGAGCGCGCTGACGAAGGTGGGCTCGAACGACGCCGGCCCCACCGCCAGACGCCGGATCGGTCCCTGGCGCAACACGCCGAGCTGGTGGTGGCGGACCAGGAGGTAATAGGTCCGTTGCCCGCTGGGGTCGATCCCGCCGTCGGCGAGCACGGCGGCCGCCTCCGCTCGACTCATCGCGCCCGAGGCCGCCAGGTGCTCGGACCACAGGACCCCGGCCCGGGCGATGATCTCGTCAGTGAGCCCCACGTGGGGCAACACCCGGGTCGCGGCCCGCATCGACGGCCCGGCCAACAGGTCGGTCAGCCAGGCGGCGTCCGCCGTCGCGACCCAGTGCAGGGTGCCCCGCATCGGCCAAGTCCGGGTGATCTCGCCTCGCTCTACGGCGGCCAAGACCTCTTCGACCGTGCCGCCGGTCCGCACCCCGATCGACCACAAGCCGCTGGCCAGGTCCTGGGCCTGCATGGCCAGGTGATGCTCGACGACGGCGAGAGGGGTTCGGTCGGCCGTGGCAGCGAGTGGCGCCAGCCACAACGCGGCCAGTCGGCGGGAGGCGAGCGCGCGGCGCTGTGTCGGCGTCACGGCATACCCCTGCCGGCCGGTATGCCGCGGGCCCGCCGCCCGCGCATCGGTCCCCCAGCGCGGCCTGCGCGCGTCGTCAGACGAGGCACCCTTGACCGAGCAAGGCCTTGAGGTCGCCGTAGAGGGCCGCCGAGGGAGTGACGCGGTAGGCGTCATCGAGGCGCATGAGCACGGTGCGGCCGGGCTGGTTGAGCCGGACGTGGACCTCCGTGACGCCTGGGTGCTGGCCGAGGATGTCGCGCAACCGCTCGATGCCCGCCCCGGTGGCCTGTCGCAAGCTCATCGACAGGACCACTGGGCCACGGGGGCCCTCAGTGAGGTCGGGGACGGTGAGTTCCTGGGCGTAGATCGAGACGGCGTCATCCCGCGAATTGACCCGGCCGCGGACCGAGACGACCAGGTCGGGCACCAATCGAGTCGCCACCTGTTGGTAAGCCGACGGGAAGAACAGGCACTCAATAGCGCCGTCAAGGTCCTCGACCGTGGCGATCGCCCACAGGTCGCCCTTCTTGGTGCGCTTGAGTTGCAGGTTGGTCACCAGCCCGGCTACCGTGACCGGGGTGCCGTCCTGACGGGGCTCATCGCCCATGAGGGAGGCGATCGAGGTGTCGGCGTGGGCCGCAAGGACGTGCTCGATGCCGAACAGCGGGTGGTCGGAGACGTAGAGCCCAAGCATCTCCCGCTCGAAGGTGAGCAGCGTCTGCTTGTCCCATTCGACCTCGGGCACGGGCGGCAGGACGACGAGCTGGATCGCCTCGCCACCGTCGCCGTCCCCGAAACCGAAGTCGCCGAAGAGGGAGTCCTGGCCGATCGCCTCTTGGCGCTTCTCGTCGACGAGGGAATCGACGTAGGTCTCGTGGATGCGGATGAGGCCGGCGCGGGGGTGCCCTTGGGAGTCGAACGCACCAGCCTTGACCAGCGACTCGATGGTCCGCTTGTTGAGGACCGTCGCCGGGCACTTGCGCAGGAAGTCCTCGAACGAGACGAAGTCACCCTTGTCCTGGCGGGCCGCGATGATCGACTCGACGACGTTCCGACCCACGTTGCGGATCGCTTCGAGACCGAAGCGGATGTCGGAGCCGACCGCCGCGAAGTTGCCTACCGAGGAGTTGACGTCGGGGGGCAGCACTTTGATGCCCATGTGCCGGCACTCGTTGAGATAGAGGGCCGACTTGTCCTTGTCGTCGCGGACGCTGGTGAGCAGGGCAGCCATGTATTCGGCAGGGTAGTTCGCCTTGAGGTAGCCGGTCCAGTAGGAGACCATCCCGTATGCCGCGGTGTGGCTCTTGTTGAACGCGTAGTCCGAGAACGGGACCAGGACGTCCCAGAGCGCCTTGATGGCGGCCGCCGAGTAGCCGTTGGCCTGCATGCCCGCTTCGAACGGGACGAATTCGGCGTCGAGGATTTCCTTCTTTTTCTTGCCCATGGCCCGGCGCAGCATGTCGGCCTTGCCCAGCGTGTAGCCGGCGACTCGCTGGGCGATGTGCTGGACCTGCTCCTGGTAGACGATCAGCCCGTAGGTCGGCCCGAGGATGTCGGCCAGTGGCTCCTCCAGCTCGGGGTGGATCGGGGTGATCGGCTGTTTGCCGGTCTTGCGCAGGGCGTAGTTGGTGTGGCTGTTGGCGCCCATCGGCCCGGGTCGGTAGAGCGAGAGGGCGGCCGAGATGTCTTCGAACGAGTCCGGCTGCATGAGCCGCAGCAGGGTGCGCATGCCGCCGCCGTCGAGCTGGAACACCCCAAGGGTGTCAGCGCGGGCCAGCAACTCGAAGGTCGCCTTGTCATCGAGGGTGCGGGAGAGCTCGTCCAGGTCGATGGTCTCGCCGCGGTTGGTCTCAATGTTGCTGATGGCGTCATCGAGGATCGTGAGGTTGCGCAGGCCCAGGAAGTCCATCTTGACCAAGCCGAGCTTCTCGCAACTCGGGTAGTCGAACTGGGTGATGATCTGGCCGTCCTGCTCGCGGCGCATGATGGGGATGAGGTCGGCCAGCGGCTCGCTGGACATGATCACCCCGGCGGCGTGAACCCCCCACTGTCGTTTGAGGCCCTCCAGGCCCAGCGCGGTGGCGACGACCTCGGCGGCCTGAGGGTCCTCCTCGTGGAGCTTGCGGAAGTCGGCGGCCTCGGCATACCGGGCATGGGTGGGGTCGAAGATCCCCGAGAGCGGCATCGACTTGCCCATGACATCAGCGGGCATGACCTTGGTGAGCTTCTCACCCATGGCGAAGGGGTGGCCCATGACCCGCGCGGCGTCCTTGACCGCCTGCTTGGCCTTGATGGTGCCGTAGGTGACGATCTGGGCGACCCGGTCCTCGCCGTAGGTGTCGGTGACATAGCGGATCACCTCGCCCCGACGGCGCTCGTCGAAGTCGACATCGAAGTCGGGCATCGAGGGCCGTTCGGGGTTGAGGAACCGCTCAAAGAGCAGGCCGTGGACGATCGGGTCGAGGTCGGTGATCCCCATGGCGTAGGCACACATCGAGCCCGCGCCGGAGCCGCGGCCCGGGCCGACCCGGATCCCGCGGTCCTTGGCCCAGTTGATGAAGTCGGCGACGACGAGGAAGTAGCCCGGGTAGCCCTTGCCGAGGATGACCTCGACCTCGAAGTCGGCCCGCTCCTGGACCGCCGCCGGGATCCCTGCGGGGTAGCGCTTGTGCAGACCCCGCTGGACCTCCTTGATGAACCAGCTGGTCTCCGACTCCCCGGCCGGGCACGGGAAGCGGGGCATGTAGCGCCCCTCCTCCTCGGTGAAGGTCACCTCGCACTGCTCAGCGATGAGCAACGTGTTGTCGCACGCATCGGGCAGTTCCTTGAACAGCTCGCGCATCTGCGCTGGGGACTTGAGGTAGAACTCGTCGGCGTCGAACTTGAAGCGACCCGGGTCCATGAGCGTCGAGCCGGACTGCACGCATAGCAGCGCCGCGTGTGCCGTGGCATCCTCGGCCTTGGTGTAGTGCAGGTCGTTGGTGGCCAGCAGCGGCAGCCCGAGGTCCTTGGCCAGCCGCAACAACTCGCGCTGGGTCTGCCGCTCGATCGGGATGCCGTGGTCCATGATCTCGGCGTAGAAATTGCCGGCCCCGAAGATGTCCCGCAGCTCGGCAGCGGCGGCCCGTGCGGCGGCATACTGGCCGACCCGCAGCTTGGTCTGCACCTCGCCGCCGACGCACCCGGTGGTGCCGATGAGCCCGCCGGCGTAGGTCGAGAGCAGCTCCCGGTCGATCCGCGGCTTGAAGTAGTGCCCCTCAAGCGAGGCGAGCGAGCTCATCCGGAACAAGTTGTGCATGCCGCCGGTGGTGCGAGCCAGCAGGGTCATGTGCGTGTAGGCCCCGCCGCCGCCGACGTCGTCCTTGTTCGACGGATCGTCCCCGAACCGCACTCGGGTCTTGTCGGTCCGATGCGTGCCGGGCGTGAGGTAGGCCTCGACGCCAATGATCGGCTTGATGCCCCGCTTGAGCGCCTTGGACCAGAACTCATAGGCCCCGAAGACATAGCCGTGGTCGGTCGTCGCGATGGCCGGCATACCCATCGCCACGGCAGCGTCGAGCAGCTCGTCGATCCGCGCCGCCCCGTCGAGCATGGAGTACTCGGTGTGGCAGTGCAGGTGCGCGAAGGAGCGGCCGACGGCTGGTGGGGTGGACATCGCGCCTACTGTATGCCGCCCCGCCGACGCCCCCGCGCGTGTCGCCAGTCCGTGTCGTCCGGACTAGCCGGCCAGGGCGTCGATGGCATGTTCGAGATCGGCCGGGTAGGGACTCGTGAAGGTCACCCACTCCCCCGTGCCCGGGTGTTCGAAGCCGAGCCCGACCGCGTGCAACCACTGGCGCTCCAGCCCGAGCCGCGCCGACAGCCGGGGGTCGGCCCCATAGAGCGGGTCTCCGCAGCAGGGGTGGTTGAGGGCGGCCAGGTGCACCCGGATCTGGTGGGTTCGTCCAGTCTCGAGCTTGATCTCCAGCAGCGAGGCTCCGTGGAATGCCTCGATGACCTCGTAGTGGGTCACCGCGGGCTTCCCTGACGCCATGACCGCGAACTTGAACTCGTGTGCCGGGTGCCGACCGATCGGGGCATCCACGGTGCCCGTCATCGGGTCGGGAAGGCCCTGGACGAGGGCGTGGTAGGTCTTGTCGACCTGCCGCGTTCTGAAGGCGTTCTTCAGGCGACTATAGGCGTATTCACTCTTGGCAACGACCATGAGCCCCGAAGTGCCGACGTCCAAGCGGCTGACGATCCCCTGCCGCTCGCTGGCTCCGGAGGTCGCGATCCGATAGCCCGCCGCGGCCAGTCCTGCCACGACATTCGGCCCGACCCAGCCGACGCTCGGATGCGCGGCGACCCCGACCGGCTTGTCGACGACGACCAGATCGTCGTCGTCGTGGACGATCGTCATCCCGGGGACGGGCTCGGCGATGACCTCGACGGACCGGCTCGCTGCAGCCGCCGGAAGGACGATCTCCAGCACGTCGCCGGCGGTCACCCGCGCCGACTTGCTGCTCACCCTCTCGTTGAGGGTCACCTTTCCGTCGGTCGCGAGTTCGGCGGCCCGGGTCCGGGAGATGCCGAACAACCGCGCGATCGCCGCGTCGACGCGCTCCCCGTCCAGACCGTCCGGGACGAAGAGGGTGCGCGGGTCACCCATCGCGGTCGGTCCCCTCCGTCGCAGCCGGTATGCCGCCCTCCCCCGCCTCCTCGGTATCTATGTGTTCCGACCTGGTGACGCCGTTCGACCCCTCTGCCTGGCCCTCGCGACGACCGTCGATACCGACCCCGCGGATCGCTAACAGACCGATGAGCAGCGCCGCCCCGACGATGGCGATGTCGGCGACGTTCCCGACGAACCAGCCGTTGTAATCGATGAAGTCGACCACATGACCCACGCCGAAGCCTGGGTCACGGATCAACCGATCGGTGAGATTGCCCAGCGCACCGCCCAGCACGAGACCGAACGCCCAGGCCCACCCCAGGCTGCCCAAGCGGCGACTGGCCCGGACGAGGACGACGAGCACCACTGCGGCCAGAACAGTGAGGACCCAGGTGCTCCCCGTGCCCAGTGAGAACGCCGCACCGGGATTCCTGACCAGGTAGAGGCGCAGGAAGCTACCGATTACCTCCCGCGGCGCGCCGTCACTGAGAGCGGTGAGGGCCCAAACCTTGGTGGCTTGGTCGACGGCACACACCACGAGGGCCACCCCCGCGAACAGCCAGATGAGGCGTGGTGAGGCGGGGGTGACGGGGGCTGGGAGGGCTGAGTCGCTCAGCCGCGTTCTGTTTTCTCCTTGCATGACCTGCATAGGGTCGCACGAGGAGCGGCCTGGAGTCGAAACTTGCCAATTGGCAGACCACAGGATTCGCACACGCCGTAGCTGCCGTTGTCGAGGCGCTCGAGGGCGTGACGGTTTTGCGCAAGCTTGTCCCGCGAGATGTTGGCCAGGGAGATCTCCTGCTCCCGCTCATACGTCTTCGCGCCGGCGTCCGCCTGGTCGTCACCTGACCCGTCGCCGGCATCCCAAATGAGGCCTTGGAGGTCCTCTTCGGCGGTGCGGATGTCGGCCAAACCCCTGGCGATGTCCCGCTCGATCTCGCGCCGGACCTCGAGCAGTTCGGCGGGCGTCCACGCTTCTTCATCGGGCCGAACGGGAGGCATATCCGATGCCGGATCGACCACAACAGCCTTCCCTGGCACCACCCTCGGGGCAGCCTTTTTCGCCGCGGCAGTCTGGGCGGGAGCCGCCTTGCCGGGAGCAGCTTTGGCTGAGACGGATTTCGCGGGGGCTGCCTGATCGGTCGCGGCCTTGACGGGCGGGGTCTTGGCCGTCGCGCCGGTGGCGCCCACCGCCGCTTTGCGGGCTCTGGCGACGCGCACGCTTGGTCGCGCGGCCGCAGCGGCTGCGTCCGTACCCTTCGTCGAAGCCATGGCCGTCCGGCCCCTTCCGGGTTCGGTCGCCCGCTCAGAGTACGGGCGAACGCGCTGAGGATAGGACACCTCAGTGGCATCCGGCACCTCAGCCGGCATGACGCGCCGAGGCCGTTACGTGATGGTGATCTTGAGTCCAGGATGTCAGCGAGGGCCCTGACCTCGTCAGGGCCCTCGCTGAGGCTGGCCGAGTTCGGTCGGACGAGCCAACCGGAACTGTCTGGAGATCAAGCGTTCGCGTCGACCCCAGTGTTGGCCAGCTCGGACAACTTGTCCTCGAAGTAGGAGCGCAACTGCGAACGATAGGTGCGCTCGAAGGCCCGCAGGTCCTCGATCTTGCGCTCCATCGACGTGCGCTGGCCTTCGAGCTCCTCCAGGACGGTGGCCTTCTTCTGCTGGGCCTCGGCCACCATGCCGGTCGAACGCTCGCGAGCCTCGGTCAGCATCTGCTCCTTGAGGGTGGCTGCTTCGGCGAGCATCTCGTCGTGCTGGCGCTGGGCCGTGCCGATGAGATCGTCATGGCGGTTCTGGGCAGTCGAGACCAATTCGTCATGGCGGCTCTGTGCCGTGGAGATCAGCTCGTCGTGTTGACGCTGTCCACTGCCCACCAGCTCGTCAAACCGCGCCTGGCCGGTGGCCAGCAGCTCGCTGTGGCGAGCCTCGGCAGCCCCGACGAGCTCGGCGCGCTTGGCCTCACCCTGTGCCACGTGCTCGTCGTGAAGTCGCTGGGCCAGCTCGATGAGCCCGGCTGCACTGGCCGCACCTCCCATGGTCCCGACACCGGCAACCGCCGCGACCGGCGCTGCCTCGACGGGGACGTGCGCTTGCGCCGCCGCGAGCGCCTCGCGCTCCCGCTCGGCGGCCGCCTGCGCTGCTTGCTCGGCTTGGTCCGCACGAGAAAGCGCCTCGGCGACCTGTCCTTCCGCGTCGCGCACCCGTTCGGCAGCCTCGGCCACTTTGGCCTCGGCCTCAGCCACCCGGGCCTCCACCTCGTAGAGGTGCTTCTCAGCCTCGGACGCCCGCGAGGCAAACTCCTCAGCACGACGCTGAGCGTCGGCCACAGCAGCCTCGGCGTCTTGGACGAGGCGCGGAGCCCCATCGGCCTGAGCCTGCGCGTCGACCAGCGAACCACGCAACCCGTCAAGTCGGGCCTGCAGGCCATCGAACTCGGCGCGCGCACTAGCGATCGACTCGGTCACCCGGGTGTGCTCGGCCTGCGCCTGGGACAACTGCGCCTGGGCCTGGACAAGTCGGTTCTCGACTTCTTCGGCCGCCCTCGTGTCGACCATCGGCGCCGCGACCGTCGGGGCATCGGACACCGACATCCCTCGACCAGCCCGGCAGTCAGCAAGCTGCTGCTTGTAGTCGTCTCGCTGCGCAACCAACGAGCGCATCTCAGCCACGATCTCGTCAAGGAAGTCGTCGACGTCTCGCTCGTCGTACCCCTTGCGGAATTGGGTCGTCTGGAAGTGCTTGTTGAGCACTTGTTCGGGCGTGAGCGCCATGAGTCACCTCGACGGACGGTGGTTAGTATCGAGCCAACGTTATCGAATCGAGTCCTTTTGACCCAACCTGGCCCAGCGCGGGCTGAAGTCGCCGGACCCAGCGCTCGCGTGGTGTCGGTCCAGCAGATGACCAATCTCGTTCTGCGAGAAGGTTGGCCCTTCATCCAGGCCGTCCGGAGGGGCGGCTAGAAGGGTTGCAGGCTCATCAAGGTCGAGGTCAGCAGGAACAGGATGATGAAGGCCAGATCGATGCGGACGTTTCCCAGCGTCAACGCCGGGACGACCCGGCGGACTGCCCGAAGGGGCGGATCGGTCACGCTGTAGACCGCCTCGGCCACCACCAGGACGATCCCACGGGGGCGCCACGACCGGGCTAGCACCCGCACCCAGTCCAGGACCAACCGGCCGATGAGGAAAACGAAGAAGACGAACAACAGCGTCGAGATAACCTGCCAGACTCCGCGCATCGACCTATCGTCCCCGATGTGGCTGTGAACCGAGAACACGCCTGAAAGCGGCAGTCGTCATCGCGCAACTCTTCGGTCGGACTCTAGGACGCACGGGTCGACCGGCAGCGCCGGGTCAGCTCTGGTTGAACGGGCCGCGGGGGGTCCGGATCGCCGGAGATTCCTCGGCAGTGACCTCGACGTGAGCCGGCGACAGCAGGAACACCTTGGCTGTGACTCGTTCGATCGCACCGTGCAGCCCGAAGACCAGTCCTGCCGCGAAATCGACCAGACGCTTGGCGTCTGCGTCATCCATCTCGGTCAGGTTCATGATCACCGGAGTGCCCTCACGGAAAGACTCGCCGATGGCCTTCGCCTCGTTGTAGGTCCGCGGGTGGATCGTCGTGATCCGGGACAGCGACCCGAGCTCAGGGTCGTGCAGCACCGCTGACACCGGGCTCGGTCGAGTAGGCAACGGCGTGACAGCAGCTGAGCGCTCCGGAGCGCGGTCGTCCTCGTAGGCGTCATCGTAGGAGTCGTAACGCTCGTCCTCCTCGGCGAGCCCGAGGTACACCATCGTCTTGCGAAGTGCCCCAGCCATGGGCCGATCCCCTTTATGTGTCGACGTCATCTCGGCCAGCGATCACTGCGGGGTTCGCGGCATACCGGCCTGGCTCGACGTTAGCGAAGGGGTGGGCGCGATCCGAGGATTGCCGTCCCGACACGCAGGTGTGTCGCGCCGTGCCGGATTGCTGCCTCCAGGTCTGCGCTCATCCCGGCAGAGATCCAGGTTGCCTCCGGGACGATGGCCTGGACCTGACCGGCGAGCTGGGCCAACCGGCCGAAGGCGCGATCCGGGTCGACCCCGAGTGGTGCCACGGCCATCACCCCGCCGAGGTCCAAGGATGCACTGTCTCGAACCGCGGTGACCAGTTCTGGCAGCGCCATCGGGTCGACGCCTCCCCGGCCCGGCGCGGGGACGGTCGTTTCGCCATCGGCCGACCCAGCGGGGTGGGCTGGCCCGCGAGCCAGAGGGTTGTCCAGATCGAGTTGGACAAGCACCCGAAGCCGCCGACCGACCTGGGTCGCCGCCCGGTCCAACGCCCGAGCCAGCTTCAACCGGTCGACCGTGTGCACGACATCGGCGTAGCTCGCCACCGACGATGCCTTGTTGGTCTGCAGCTGACCGATGAAGTGCAGCCGAATGCCGGGGGTGTCCGAGCGGACCTCGGCATACTTCGCCGACGCCTCCTGGTCGCGGTTCTCCCCCATGTCATGGACGGCGAGTGACGCCAGACGTCGCACATCCGACGCCGGGAAAAACTTCGTCACGACGATGACGGTCACTTCGCGGGGATCGCGTCCGGCCATATCGCAGGCCCGGGTGACCCGCTCACGCACGGAGGCCAAGTTCGCCGCCAGCGCCGCCGTGCGCTGATCGTTCACCGCGAGCGCACCCTCGCCTCCGGTCATCTGCTCACCTCCCAACCTCGCCAGTGCCCACGGTCCCGTATGCCGCCTGCTCGCCTCCCGCGCTCGAGGCGGCTCCCGCGGCATACCGACGGATCACGCCGGCGAATCGGCCGGTGCGGGCGGCGCGCCGATAGGAGAACAGGCGATCGTCCTCGCGGGTGCACCCCGGCACCCAAGACACCGGGACGCTGCGGGCCGCCAGCTGTTCGACCACTCCCGCGGCGACGTCGATGGCTGGGGTGCCTGTCCACGAGACAGCTGCGCTGGCCGGCGCCACCGCGAACGCGGCAGACCGCATCGCCTCGGGCACCTCGTAACACCTTGCGCACACGGAAGGGCCGACCACGGCATACGGGGTCCGGGCGCCGAGGTCGGCCATCGCGTCCAGGGCTGCCCCAACGATCCCAGCCAGCAAGCCGGGTCGGCCAGCGTGCACAGCCGCGACGACCCCTGCGGACGGGTCGGCGAGAAGCAGTGGCACGCAGTCGGCCACGAGCACGACCAGGGCGAGGTCGGTGGCAACGGTGACGACACCATCGCAGGCCGGGGGCTCGGCCGGCCATGGTCCGTCGACGACCTCTATGTGGGCGCCGTGACACTGGTTCATGAACACCAGTCGATCAACCGGGAGTTCCAGCTCAGCGGCAAGTCGGGCGCGGTTACCCTGAACACAAGCCGGGTCATCCCCGACATGCCTGGCCAGGTTGAACCCGTCGAACGGCGCAGAACTCACCCCGCCGGATCGGTCGGTGACGGCCAGCTGTATGCCGTCGCGACGCTCGTGCGTGAAGAACACGACCCCACGCTAGCCGCAGCCGTGGACACCCTGTTGAGGGCTACTTAAGGAAGTCCGGGACGTCCAGGTCATCGCCGTCGTCGAAGGTCGATGCCCGCGGGGGAACCTGGACCGGAGGGACGACGACAGGGGCCGCGCCCACCGTCGGGGTGCTCTCGTGGGCGGTCTCGCCGGAAGTCTCCGACTGGTACGCCGCACCACCACCGGACGAGGCGGACCCGACTGCCCCCGTGGTCGCCGACGGGCGAGGGGCCGCGACGCCCTGGACCTGGCCCAGGGCGCGGGCGTCAGTGCGAGGAGTGGGGTTGCCACCGTCGAATCCTGCAGCGATCACCGTGACCCGAACCTCGTCGCCCAGGGCGTCGTCGATGACGGTGCCGAAGATGATGTTGGCCTCGGGGTGGGCGGCCTCTTGGACCAACCTGGCAGCCTCGTTGATCTCGAAGAGCCCGAGGTCGGACCCGCCGGAGATGGACAGCAACACGCCGTGGGCACCGTCGATACTTGCCTCGAGCAACGGTGAGGAGATCGCGAGCTCGGCGGCCTGGACCGCGCGGTCCTCACCACGGGCCGAGCCGATGCCCATGAGAGCCGAGCCTGCACCTTGCATGACCGACTTGACGTCGGCGAAGTCCAGGTTGATCAAACCGGGGGTGGTGATGAGGTCGGTGATGCCCTGGACGCCCGAGAGCAGGACCTGGTCGGCGCTGCGGAAGGCGTCCATCATCGAGACGTTGCGGTCGCTGATCGAGAGCAGTCGGTCGTTGGGGATGACGATGAGGGTGTCGACCTCGTCGCGCAGTCCGCCGATGCCGGACTCGGCCTGGTTGGCCCGGCGGCGGCCCTCGAAGGTGAACGGCCGGGTGACCACACCGATCGTCAGAGCGCCGAGGGACTTGGCGATCCGGGCGACCACAGGAGCGCCACCGGTGCCGGTGCCGCCGCCCTCTCCGGCGGTGACGAACACCATGTCGGCCCCGCGGAGGACCTCTTCGATCTCCTCGGCGTGGTCCTCGGCCGCCTTCCGCCCGACGTTGGGGTCGGCGCCAGCGCCCAGACCCCGGGTGAGCTCTCGCCCCACGTCGAGCTTGACGTCGGCATCGCTCATCAGCAATGCCTGCGCGTCGGTGTTGATGGCGATGAACTCCACGCCCTTGAGTCCGACGTCGATCATCCGGTTGATGGCGTTGACGCCACCACCACCGATGCCGACGACCTTGATGACGGCGAGGTAGTTCTGCGGTGCTGCACCCACGGTGGTGGCCTTTCGTTGCGTTCTCGCGCGATTCGTGTTCTCGGAGCGGGCCCGACCCCGGGCCGCCGGCCCCCGGAGGGGATGAAACCATCCCTTCCGACTCGCCGGAGCCTGCAGCCGGACCTGAAGGTCTAGTCGAGATACAGTGTTTTCTCGGCCGTTCCGTCGCACCGACCGTAGGGACAACACCCGGGGTTTCCAACGACCGTCGCGGCGTGTCTTGGAGCTACCGGGAACAATCCGGTATGCCGCCGTGTCCCGAGTGACTCACGAGGCATCTGAGTCAGATGTGACTGCTGTTAACGCGATCGGGGACACCCCGAGCGAGACCGACCAACTCGCCCTAACGTGTGACGGGCGTGTCCGGCGCGCTCACATCGATGACCTTGGGTTTAGTCGCCAACAGGACGTCCAGGACCTTGACCTTCTTCTCTTCTGAACCCCGGCCACCCCAGATCACCTTGACTTCACCAAGCGTGAAGGACACCAGGCTCGCACTGGTCACCGTGATTTCGGTGATCGCTGCCCGTTGGGACGATGGCAGGACGCGCAGGACTTCGATGACCGCCTGGATCCCTTCGGGCGCCGGCCGATCTCCAGTCCCGTTGACCTGGGCCAGACCGGCAGGGGCCTTGTCGACCTCGCGGAAGGCGACACCCTCCTCATCGAGCACCTGGAGCCTGCCCGCCCCATCCCGGACGACGAGGAACCCGACCCGGGGGGTGACCGCAATGTTCACAGTCCGGGGCCAACTACGCGACACCACAGCGCGTTTCACGATCGGCAGGCTGCCGACACGGTGGGCGATCGCAGCCGAGTCAAGCCGAGCCAGCGGCTCGCCGAATGGCACCGCCGCAGCGGCCAGCGCGGAGTCACGATCGCTGCCGTCCAGGCCTGTGACGACCACCTCGTTGACGGTCAGGAGCGGACTGGCCCACACCACCCACCCCAGCCCGACGACCACCGCAAATCCAGCCGCCAGCGCGGCGACCAGCCGCCAAGGCCTGCGACGGGCCGCCTGCGCGCGCTGCTCGAATCGGACCCGGGCAGATGCCGCTCGCGACGCCCCCGGCCCCCTTCCGCCGCCCACGGAATCCTGCCGACCTAATCGGAGCGAGCCCCGGCCGAATCCACCGGTCACGGTGCGCCCACCGCTGCGCGGGCTTCCAACGCGTCCAAGAGGGCAGGGCCGATCGCGGTGATGTCTCCCGCGCCGACCGTGAGGACCAGGTCCCCGCTGCGCACCAGTTCGACGAGTTTGGGGACCAAACTCGGCGCATCGGGCACGAACTCGACACGAGCACCAGCGCGCACGGCCCGCACCGCTTCCGCGACCAGGCCCCCGGTGATGCCTGGCAGCGGGTCCTCCCGAGCGGCATACACATCGGCGACGACGACCACATCGGCGGGGGCGAGGGCTTCGCCGAACTCGACCGCGAAGTCTCGAGTCCGGGAGTAGAGGTGGGGCTGGAAGACCACGACGAGACGACCGGCGGCCGGAACCGCCCCACGCCCGGTGGCAACGGCTGCGCGCACCTTGGCCGGGTTGTGGGCGTAGTCGTCGACGATACTCACCCCGTCGACGTCACCGATCCGCTCGAAGCGCCGCCGCACTCCTCTAAACCTCGACAATAGGTCGAGCCATTGTTGGATGCGTTGGGGGCTGCGCCGCGACGCTGGGTCCTCGGTCCAGCCGATGGAGCTCACGGCGATCGCCAGGACGCCAGCGGCATTGAGGAGGTTGTGCTCCCCTGGCACGGCCAGCCGCAGCGAGTACTGCTCACCGTCGACGTGCACGCTCGCGCCTGCTCCCAGCCCGGTCGCCCTGAGCTTGCTCAGGCGGATCTGCGCGTCGATGCTGGTGCCATATCCGACCACCCTGACCCCGGCGCTCGCGGCGCTCTTGGCCAGTCGGCGAGCGCCCGGGTCGTCAACACACGCCACGAGCAGACCTCCTGGCGCGATAGTGCCGACGAACGCGGCGTATGCCGCCTCCACTGCAGCTGGGGTCCCGTAGAAGTCGAGGTGATCGGGCTGCACGCTCGTGACCAACGCCACGTGAGGGTGATAGCCGATGAACGAGCCGTCGCTCTCGTCGGCTTCGATGACGAACTCGTCACCCCGCCCGAGGTGAGCGTTCGCGGTGAGTTGGACCGGGTCTCCCCCGACGGCATACGAGGGGTCTCGGCCGGCCAACGTCGTGACCACGGCAAGCATCGACGAGGTCGTCGTCTTGCCGTTGGCGCCCGCGATCGCGATCCGACATGGTGAGTCGGCGGCCAGCGCGGCCAAGGCTTGGGAACGATGCAGCACCCGAACGCCGGCGCCGCGGGCGCCGGCCAGCTCGGGGTTGTCCTCGCGGATCGCCGACGAGACGACCAGGGTCTGGACATTGGCGAGGTTGGCTGCGTCATGACCGACCCGCGCGCCGATGCCCTGCGCCTGCAGGTCCCTCAGTCCGGGGGAGTCTCGCGAGTCCGACCCAGTGATGTGCAGGCCGCGGTCGTGCAGCATCCGGGCGATGCCGGACATCCCGGCGCCTCCGATCCCGACGAGGTGGATCGCGCCGAGATCTGCCACGGCAGGCAGGGGCGCCGTGTAGTCGAATCGGGTGGCCGGCAGGCCGGCAGACAGGGTCATCGCCGCCCCTCGAACGCGGACAAGATGAGGTCGACGAGGGCTTCGTCGGCGTCCCGACGCCCGACGGTCGCTGCGGCGACGCCCATCCGAGCGATCCGGTCGGGATCCATGAGCAACGGCAGGAGGACGACATCGACCCACACGGGGGTGAGGGCTGCGTCCTCGACCAGGATCCCTCCACCGGCGGCCACCACCTCGGCGGCATTGACCCGCTGCTCGCCGTTGCCGATCGGCAACGGGCAGTAGACCGCGGGAAGGCCCACTGCGGTCAGCTCGCAGACCGTCCCCGCGCCGGAGCGAGCCACGACCAGGTCGGCAGCGGCATACGCGAGGTCCATGCGGTCGACGTACTCAAGCACCACGTAGGGGGCTGCGTCCGGGTCTCGATGGGGGACGAACCCCTTGCCCGCCCCAGTGGCGTGCAGCACTTGAACGCCCGCTTCGGTGAGTTCGCGGCTCCGGGCAGCCATCGTCTGGTTGAGCCTGGCGGCACCGAGCGAGCCCCCGGTGACCAATAGGGTGGTGCGGTCGCTGTCCAAGCCCAGTCCAGCCCGGGCTTGCGCCCGCAGAGCGCTGCGATCTAAGGACGCGATCTCCCGGCGCAGCGGCATGCCGAGGCAGGTGGCGTGCGGCAGCCGGGTGGACGAGAACGTGGTCGCCACGTGGTGGGTCAAGCGGGCGCCGAGGCGATTGGCGAAACCCGGCCGCGCATTGGCCTCATGCACGACGATCGGTATGCCGCGCCGCCGCGCCGCGAGATAGGCGGGCGAGGAGACGTAGCCCCCGAACCCGACGACAACCTCAGCACCGGTGTCATCGATAGCCCGGCCAGCTGCGTCGACGGCTTCACGCAAGGCCCCCGGGAACCGGACGAGTGCGGCATCGGGTTTGCGGGGCAACGGAACTCGCGGCACCATGCGCAAGTCATAGCCTCGCTCGGGGACGAGCCGTGCTTCGAGGCCGGCCTGGGTGCCGAGGGCCGTGATGGTGATGCCAGGCACCCGTCTGCGCAACGCGTCGGCGGTGGCCAATAGCGGAGCGACGTGTCCGGTGGTGCCACCGCCTGCCAGCAGCACCGATCCGGGGGCGGCTCCGTGGGCGACGTCTGCTCTGCGGAGCGCACGCGCGAAGGGGGTCATGTCAGAGAACTTCCGGTCGGTCAACGCCTGCGGCGGCGAGGTAGGACGGCCAACGAACGCTTGATCACCCCAGGCCGGGCGGCGAGAATCTCGGCGGCCCCGGGCTCGGAGCGCGCGAAGGACACCAGCATCCCCATCGCCAACAGCGTCGTCACGAGGGCAGATCCGCCCGCCGAGACCAGCGGAAGGGGGACGCCAATGACCGGGAGCAGGCCAATCACCGCACCGATGTTGATCATCGCCTGGCCAAGGATCCAGGCCATGGCACCGGCCGCCGCGATGCGGACGAACTGATCAGTCGATCGACTGACGATGCGATAGCACGCGGTCGCGATGACGGCGAACAGCGCCAGGATGATGAAGGTGCCCGGTAACCCGAGCTCCTCGCCGATGATGGCGAAAATGAAGTCGTTATGCGCCTCGGGGAGCCAGGACCACTTCTCCTTGCTCGCACCTAGACCGACCCCCCACCAGCCGCCGTCAGCGAGGGCATAAAGCCCGTGCACCGCTTGGCCACATTCACCGTTGGGGTCAGTGCACGAGCCGGAGAGCCAGTTGGCGATCCGGTCCATCCGATTGGCACTGGTGACGACCAGCAGGGCTGCCAGACCGCCCGCCGCACCAAGCGCTCCGGCGAACAGCCGGCCAGGGACACCCGCGGCATACATGACGGCACCCACGATGGCGATGAGCACCAGGGCCGTCCCAAGGTCGTGGCCGACGAGCACGAGGCCGATAGTCGCCGCGGCGACCGGCATCAGGTAGGGGACGACCGCATGAGAAACCCGCCCGAGCAGGGGACGCTTATTGGCCAACACGAGAGCACCGACGAGCACCAGCCCGATCTTGGTCAGCTCGGAGGGCTGCAGGGACAGCGTCGAGGTCAGTTTGAGCCAGTTGCGGTTGCCGCCTTTGGACAACCCGAGGCCGGGGACGAAGATCAAAGCCTGAAGGATCACGGCCACAGCAAGCGATGGGATCGCCAGACGCTTCCACCAGCCGAGTGAGAGCCGAGCGGCGATCACGGCGCCCACGAGCCCGATCCCGGCGAACCGGGCCTGGTTGAGGAATACCGCGTACGAGGAGCCGTCGTCCTTGAAGGAAGTGACCATCGACGCGGACAGCACCATCACCAAGCCGATGAGCAGGAGGGCTGTCGTCGCGCCGAGGATGAGGTAGTAGGACGTGACCGGGCTGTCGAAGCGCTCGGCCAGCAATCGCGCGCGCCGACCCCAGCGGGATCCGGCGAGGTCGTCGAGGAGGCTGGGCGCACCCGAGGGCGTGCCCGCTCGCGCCGGCCGCCCTGCTCGATCAACTGCGCTGGTCACGACGCTGGTCCCGAGTCCGGCCCAGCAGCCCTGCCGAGCCGTTCAGCCAATCGGGCGACCGCCCGCTCGAAGGCGCTGCCCCGCTGTCCGTAGTTGACGAACATGTCCATCGAGGCGGCAGCGGGCGCCAGCAGCACCACATCCCCTGGGCGCGCCAGGTCGGCGGCGCGAGCGACGACGCGATCCATGATCACGTCGGCGTCCTCCCCGGTCGTCTGCATCTCCCCAGTCTCCGGCCCGCCGGCGTCGACCACTGGGACGTCGGGGGCGTGTCGGAGCAGAGCCTGCCCGATCTGAGCCCGGTCGGCGCCGATGAGCACAACCCCGCGCAGCTTGCCGCCGACCTTCTCGACGAGCGCATCCACGTCCGCACCCTTGAGCAGGCCGCCCGCGACCCAGACCACGCAGTCGAACGACGCCAGCGCCGCCTCCGCAGCGTGCGGGTTGGTTGCCTTGGAGTCGTTGACATAGCGCACGCCGCCGACCGTGGCCACTTCGGCGATTCGGTGCGGGTCGGGCCGGAACGAACGCAGCCCGTCACGAACTGAGATGGGACCCACGCCGTAGGCCCGGGCCAGCGCTGCCGCGGCGAGGGCGTTGGCGAGGTAGTGCGGAGCGATCGAGGGTGCCTCGCCCTGGACGTCGGCGATCGTCGCCAACTCGGCCGCGGAGTGGTGGCGTGCCTCGACGAAGGCGCGGTCGGCGAGCACATCGTCGACAAGCCCCACCATCGACGGCGCGGGAACCCCGAGCGTGAACCCAACGGCGCGGCAGCCCTCGATGACGTCGGCGTCGATGACCAGCTGTTCGGTGAGCGGGTCGCCGACGTTGTAGATGCAGGCCAGGTGGGTGTTGCGGAACACCCGGCCCTTGGCCAGCAGGTAGTCCTCGAACGACCCGTGCCAGTCGATGTGGTCGGCCGCGACGTTGAGGCAGGCCGAGGCGACCGGGGACAGGGACCGCTGCCAATACAGCTGGAAGCTGGACAACTCGACGGCCAGCACGTCGTAGGGCTGCGGATGCAGGACGGCCTCAAGCAACGGGGTGCCCACGTTGCCGGCGCTCGTCGCCCGCAGCCCTGCCGCTCGCAGGATGCTCGCCAGCATGTTGACGGTCGTCGTCTTGCCGTTCGTCCCGGTCACCGTGAGCCAGGGAGCCGCCCCTTCTCGGGTGCGCATCCGCCAGGCGAGTTCGACCTCCCCCCAGACGGGTATGCCGTGCGCGGCCGCAGCAGCGAGCACCGGATGGGTGGGGCGCCAGCCCGGGGAGGTGACGACGAGGTCCTGAGCCGGGGAGGACGGCATACCCTGCGTGTGTTCGGGGCCAAGGCGGACGTCGACGCCGAGGACGGCGAGGATCTGGGCCCGCTCGTCGACCGCCTTCGACGCGCCGGGCGAGCTGGCGTCAACGACGGTGACCACGGCGCCGCGCTCCCAGAGCGCGTCGGCGGCGGCGAACCCGCTGATGCCGAGGCCAGCGACCAGGACCCGCAGGCCCGACCAGTCGGCGTCGCGGTGGGTGAGCCCTGGGCGCGGTTCGTAACCGTCGCCCGAAGCACCCCGAAGCTCGTCCAGCTCGGTCATGTCGAGCCCACCACCCATTCGGCGTAGAAGATGCCCAGGCCGAGCGCGGCGAACAGCCCGGCGATGATCCAGAATCGGATGACGACGGTAATTTGCTCCCAGCCGAGCATCTCGAAGTGGTGATGCAGAGGCGCCATCCGGAAGAACCGTTTGCGGGTCGTCTTGAAGACGCTCACCTGGATGAGCACGGAGAGCGTTTCCAGCACGAACAGGCCTGCGAGGATGACCGAGAGGAATTCTGTGCGGGTGGTGATGGCCAGGCCAGCGATGGCACCGCCGAGGCCGAGGGACCCGGTGTCGCCCATGAAGATCTTGGCCGGGGACGCGTTCCACCAGAGGAACCCGAAACAGGCCCCCATACCGGCCGCGGCGACGATCGCCAGGTCGAGGCTGTCGCGGACCTCGTAGCACTTCAGGCCCGGGTTGGTCTGACAGTTCTGGTTGCTCGTCCAGATGCCGATGAGCAGGTAGGCGCCGAAGATCATCGTCGAGGCGCCGGTCGCCAGACCGTCCAGGCCATCGGTGAGGTTGGCGCCGTTGGACATCGCGGTGATGATGAAGTTGGCGCAGAGGACGAACAGGATCAGCCCGATCGCTGGGCCGGCGAAGGCGAGGTCGAACCGGGTGTCGCGGACGAAGGAGATCGCCGTCGAGGCCGGGGTTCGATAGCCGGCGTTCTCGAACTGCAGCGCGAGCACCGCGAAGGTGACGCCGACCAGTCCTTGGCCGAGCAGCTTCTGTTTGGTGCGCAACCCGAGGCTGCGTTGCCGGGAGATCTTGATGAAGTCGTCGAGGAAACCCACCAACGCCAGCCCGGTCATGAGGAACAGCACGAGCAGCCCACTCACCGACGGCCAGGTGCCCAGAACCACGTGCGAGAGGAAGTAGGCGACGAGAGTGGCGCCCACGATCACCGTCCCGCCCATGGTCGGCGTCCCGCGCTTGGTGCGGTGCGACGTGGGGCCGTCGTCGCGGATGAACTGGCCGTACTGACGCTTGACGAGCCACTTGATGAACCACGGCGTGCCCAAGAGGGCGAGTACGAGCGACGTCGCGGCGGCGACCAACACGCCCTTCACGACCCGACCTCGCTCCCGGTGACCGTCTCGGCGACGCGGTCCCCGAGCCACCGTAGTCCCGCGTCACGACTGGACTTGAACAACACGACGTCACCCGGGCGGAGTTTCTCGCAGAGCAACTGGTATGCCGCCTCCGGGTCCAGCACGCGCGACAGGTGGGCGGGCGGCATACCGGCCGCCAGGGCTCCGTCACCGATGGCGGCGGCGCCGGGTCCGACGACGACAAGCCGGTCGACCTCGGCAGTGACGACGGTGGCGCCCACGCCCACGTGCTCGGATCGAGCGTCGGCGCCCAACTCGAGCATCTCCCCGAGCACCGCCCAGGTGCGACGCACGGGCCCACCATCGGGCTGGCCCATCGCGCACAGCGCACGCAGCGCCGCGCCCATCGAGTCGGGGTTGGCGTTGTAGGCGTCGTTGACGACGGTGACGCCGTCGGCGCGCTCGGTGACCTCCATCCGCCAACGGCTCACCGGGCCGGCCTCCCGAAGGGCGGTGCCGATGTCAGCCAACGACAAACCACACTCAAGAGCGACGGCGGCGGCCGCGAGCGCGTTCCCGACGTGGTGGCGACCGTGCAGCCGCAGCATCACCCTGACGCTGCCCCCCGGGGTAACCAGGACGAACCTCGGCCGACCGTGCGCATCGAGCCCGACCTCCTGTGCGCGCACGTCGGCGTCGCGACCCTCGCCGACCCGCACCACCCGGGCAGACGTGCGCGCCGCCATCGCCGAGACCACCGGGTCGTCGGCGTTGAGGATGGCAATGCCCTCGTCCGGCAGAGCCTGGACCAGCTCGGCCTTGGCTCGGGCGATGTTGTCCCGGCTGCCGAACTCCCCGACGTGGGCTGTTCCGACGTTGAGCACGACACCAATCCGAGGGGGTGCGATCCGGGTGAGGTAGGCGATGTGTCCGAGACCGCGGGCCCCCATCTCGACGACGAGGAAGCGCGTGGTCGGGGTGATCCGGCAGACGGTGAGCGGCACGCCGATCTCGCCATTGAAGGAGCCCACCGGCGCCACGGTCTCGCCAGCGGTCGCGAGCAGCTGGGCGATGAGGTCCTTGGTCGAGGTCTTCCCCGACGAGCCGGTGATCCCGATGACGGTGAGGCCGGTCGCGGCGTCGAGCACGGCCCGGGCCAGCGCTCCGAAGGCGGTCTGGACGTCGTCGACGACGAGGTGAGGAAGGCCGACGATCGGCCGGGAGGTGAGTGCGGCGATCGCACCCGCCTGGACGGCCGCGTCGACGAAGCCGTGTCCGTCGGCATGCTCGCCGATACGGGCGACGTAGAGGCTTCCCGCCCGGCATTCCCGCGAGTCCGTGACGACCGGGCCGTCGACCAGGACGGCGCCAGCGGACGAACCAGGGCCGGCGGGCCGGCCAGCGGCGTCGAACAGCCGGCCTCCGGTCGCCTCGGCGAGGTGCGCCAGGGTGAGCGGGATCATGCCTCGACCTCCGGGCAGTAGGGCTCCCCACGCAAGGCCGCCGCCAACGCGGCTCTGTCATCGAAAGGGTGCACGACTCCGCCGATGTCCTGCCCAGTCTCGTGGCCCTTGCCAAGGACGGCCACGGTGGAGCCAGGGACCCGACGGGCTCGGCCCACCGCGGCGGCGATGTGCGCGGCCCGTCCCTCGGCGGAAGTGATCCGCTGGACCTCGCGGGGTCGCCGGTGCGGGTCGGGAGCCAGGTCGGCGTGCCAGGGCACCCCTTCGCGCGCGCCCGCGAGCACCTCTTCGCGGATCGCTGCGGGGTCCTCGGATCGGGGGTTGTCGTCGGTGACGTAGATGACGTCGGCCCACTTCGCAGCGGCGGCACCCATCGCGCGGCGCTTGCTGCGGTCCCGGTCTCCCCCGGCCCCCAACACCGCCACGAGCAGCCCCGGGGTGCTGGGTCGCAACGCCCCAAGAGCCACGTCGACCGCGTCTGGAGTATGGGCATAGTCCACCACGCAGCGCGGATCGTCAGCGCCAGCGACGGTCACCCGCTCCATCCGACCCGGCACGACCGGCTCCACCGCCATCGCCCGCTCGACGTCGGCGACGGCATACCCGAGGCTCAGGAGGGCGATGGCGGCCATCGCGGTATTGACCCGGTTGAAGGTGCCGGGGAGGTGACACGGGATGCTCAGCCGCTGCCCTCCCGGGCCGACGAGATCCACGTGCGGGTCGTCGACCGTGGTCAGCGTCCAATCGGCGTCCCGTCGGGAGGAGACGGTGACCAGGGGTATGCCGCCCCGTTGAGCGAGCGTGACCCCCCAATCGTCGTCAATGCAGACAACCCCCAGCCTGGCCCGCCTCGGGGTGAACAGCCCCGCCTTGGCCTCGAAGTAGTCGGCCATGTCGGCATGGAAGTCCAGATGGTCCTGCGACAGGTTGGTGAACAGGGCAACGTCATAGCGCACCCCGTCGACCCGGTGTTGGGCCAAAGCGTGGCTGGACACTTCCATGACCACGGAGTCCGTCCCAGCCTCGAGCATCACCGCGAGGATCGCATGCAGGTCGGGGGCCTCCGGAGTGGTCCGCGCCGAGGCCAACCTCGCGTCGCCGATCCGGGTCTCGACCGTGCCGATGAGACCGGTGCTTGCGCCGAGCCCGCGCAGCGCCGATTCGACGAGGTATGCCGTCGTCGTCTTGCCGTTGGTCCCGGTGATGCCGATCATCCGCAGCGCGGACGCTGCGTGGCCGTAGACGAGGGCGGCAAGGTCACCGAGGACGGCCCGCGGGTCGCTGACGACGAGCACGGGAACGTCGAAGCCGGCGGACGGGGCCTCCACGGCGATACGCAGCGCCCCGGCCTCATCAGTGAAAACCGCAACAGCCCCCGACGCCGTGGCGGCGGCGGCGAATTGGGCACCATGCGCGTGGGCGCCCGGGAGGGCGGCATACAGGTCACCGGGGGCGATGGCACGCGAGTCGAGACTCACCCCGCGGACAGTGACCGATGGCGTCGATCCGGACACCACCCGGGCGGAGGCCCGCTCGACAACGTGATCGAGGGGGACCGGCGGGGTCGATCGAGGCCGGGGGAAACGCACGGCGCCAGGCTAGCCGGTGGTCTTGCGATCGCTGATCACCCCGGGTGCGCCCGGCACGAGGGGGGCAGCGGGCGTCAGGGGGATCTCGGCGCCCTTCGCCCCGGTCGGCGGGACCTGATAGGCCTGCAGCACGTAGCCCATCACCTCCTTGAAGATCGGGCCGCACTGGACTCCACCGCTCGGGCTGCCGGAGGTGGGTTTCTGCAGGGTAACCGCGACGACGAACTCCGGGTCTTCCGCGGGGGCGAACCCGATGAAGGACGTCGTGTAGCCGCTGTAGCCTCCGCCTTCGGCGACCCGGTTGGCGGTTCCGGTCTTGCCGGCGATCCGGTAGCCGGGGATGGCCACGTGCGGCGCTGTGCCGCCGGGGCTGACGACTTCCTCGAGCATCTGGCTCACCTGGGTCGCGGTCTCCTGGGAGACGACTCGTATGCCGTCCGGCGCCGGCGTGGCCTCGAACGATCCGTCGGCCGCGTTCGTGCCCTCGACGAGCGTCGGCGGCACGCGCACCCCGCCGTTGGCGATGGTCTGGAACACTCCCGCGGCCTGAATGGCTGTCACCGACAGGCCCTGGCCGAACATGATCGTGTAGCGCTCGGAGCCGGACTGAGCGGCAGCGGCCCGCAGCAGACCGCCCGATTCGCCGGGGAATCCGATGCCGGAGGTGCTCCCCAGCCCGTAGGCGCGTTGGTACTTCTCCAAGGTCGTCGGCGGCATGGCCTCGGTCGCGAGGATGGTGCCGATGTTGCTCGATTTGGCCAGGACCCCCGCCACGGTCAGCTCAAGAGTCTTGTGATCGTGGGAGTCCCGGAAGGTCGTGTCCGAGCGCTTGATCCGGTTGGGCACGATGACCCCGGTCGACGGGGTGATGAGCTTCTCCTCCAGGGCGGCCGAGATGGTGATGACTTTGGCGGTCGACCCCGGCTCGTAGACCTCCTGGAAGGCCCGGTTGCCCAGCGCCGCTGCCTTCGTGTGCTCAAGGTCTGCCGGATCGAAGCTCGGATAAGGAGCGACCGCACGCAGCTTGCCGGTCTTGGCTTCCATGACAACGACGTAGCCGGACTTGGCACCGGTGCGCGTCACGAGATTGGCAATGGCGTTCTGAGCGAACCACTGCACGTCGGCGTCGATCGTGAGCCGGACATCACGTCCGTCGACCGCGGGCTGCGACAACTGCTGGGCCCACGGGATCGCCTTTCCGTCGCGAGCCTGCTCGTAGACCTCCTTGCCGGGAGTCCCGGCGAGTTGGCTGCCCATCAGCTGCTCCATGCCGCCGGACACGGTGCCGTCATCGCTGAGGAAGCCCACGACGGGGGCTGCGGTCATGCCGGCTGGGTACTCCCGCTCGAACGTGACCTCGCTGAGGACGCCCGGGATGCCCATCGCGTTGATCTCGCGCCAGACCAGCGGTGAGATCCCCTTCGCGATGATCCGGTAGCCGCTGGTGCCCATGAGCTCGGGCACGAGGGCATCGGCGGTGGTCCCGAGTAACGGGGCCAGTCGCTCGGCCGCTCCGACCACACCGACCTTGACCCGTTTGCCTTCGATGGTGCGTTCATAGGTCGCCACGGCGTTTTGGTTCACCGTGATGGTGCGCCGTTCGACACTCGATGCCAGGACGGTGCCGTTGGTGTCCAGGATCCGTCCGCGCAAGGCAGGGGTGACGACCGTGGCCAGCCGTTTGTTGAGCGCGGCGAGCTGAACTCCAGAGGCGTCGAACGCCTGCACGCGGACCAGTTGCGCTCCGAAGATCGACAGGACGAACATCGCGGCTACCCACATCGTGCGCACCCGCCACGGGGTGTGACCGATCTTCATCGGCGCCCTGGGTCGCCGGGGTCGCCGGGGTGGTGCAGGCGGGCGCGATGCCCGCTCGCGAGGCGCCGACGCCGATGGACGGGCGGAAGGACGCGCCGAACTAGGCGTGGGGCGCGGCGCGGAACGCGGCATACGAGCAGATCTGTCGCCCGCATTGGCGCCCGGGATGCCGCCGGGACGGGGGCGGTCCAGAACGTTTGCGCGTGGACCGCCGTCACGGGGCGAAGTCGACGGCGCCGGAAGGGTCCGGGTGGGCCGTGCGGAGGTGCGCCCGGGGCGAGGTGCTGGGCGCGCCGGTGCCGGTTGACGGGGGGTAGGGGGAGGTGGCGGCGTCACGGGATCACCGGGCCGTCGGCTGTGGCGTAGGCGCCGCTGGAGCTGCCGCGGGAGCTGTTGGCGCGGTGCCGGGCGGCACGGCGGCCGCTTCAGGGACCTCCGGATCGGCAGCCGCAGCCCCCGCTGGGGCCGTCGGCGGAGGAAGCACGACGGGGACCGGATCGGCGGCAGGCACCCTCGGCGAGGTGACGATAGCGAGCGGCTTGTCGGCAGCCGGTTCGGCCACGCCGAGGATGACCCCGTCTTGCAGGCGGATGAATGCCATCGACGTCGCCGGGACCATGCCCAAGTCGATGGCCCGCTTGGCCAGCGCGGCCGGGTTGCGCTCCGCATCGAGGGCGCGCGTGAGCTCGTGCTCCTGATCGCTGAGCGTCCCAGAGCTCACCTCGAGTGCGTGCAGGGTGAACGCTCCCTGGGCCAGTTGAGTGTTGAGCAACAGCAAGGTCAGCAGCCCGATCGTCAGCATGACCATGCAGATCGTGGCGAATGCTCCGGTCCCGGTGCGCTCGATGGCCGCCGGGACCACCCGCAATCGGGCCGCCGCACTGGGCCGACTCGCGGTCCGTGGCGCGGTGCCGATCCCGTGTCGCAGGGCGCTGGCCTGGCTCATCGGTGTACCCCCTGGGTGGTCGGACGGGTCCGCTCGGCGGCTCGGAGGCGGGCCGACGCGGCCCGAGGGTTTTCCCGGGTTTCGGCGTCGCTCGGCACCTCCGCGCCGCGGGTCACCAGGTGCAGGTATGCCGCGTCTTGCGGCCGCTCGACCGGCATACCGGCGGGGGTCCGCGAGGTCGCACCCTCGGCGAACGCTCGCTTGGTGATCCGGTCTTCGAGCGAGTGATAGGAGAGCACAGCGATCCGGCCGCCCACGCGCAGCCGCTCGATGGCAGCGGGAAGGGCGCGGCGCCAGGCGTCCAACTCGCCGTTGACCTCGATGCGCAGCGCCTGAAAGGTGCGCTTGGCGGGGTGTCCCCCACTGCGCTGGGAAGCACCCGGCACGACCCGTCGCAGCAGCTCGACCAGACGTCCTGAGGTGCTGAACGGCTCACGGGCCCGCTCGGCGACGACGGCTCGGACGATGGCCCGCGCGTAGCGTTCCTCACCGAACTCGCGCAGGATCCGCTCTAGGTCGTCCGGCTCGTAGGAGTTGAGCACCTCGGCGGCGGTCAACCCGCGGGACTGATCCATCCGCATGTCCAGCGGGGCATCGACCCGATAGGCAAACCCGCGATCGGCTTCGTCGAGCTGCAGCGAACTCACCCCGAGGTCGAACAATGCGGCGTCCACCGACGGAATCCCCAGGGCGTCGACGACCTGAGCGAACTCGTCGTAGACCGCGTGGACCAGGGTGATCCGGTCGGCATAGGCAGACAGCCGCTCCCCCGCAAGGGCCAGTGCCTCTTGGTCGCGGTCGATACCGATCAGGCGGGTCCGGGGGAAGGCCGCGAGCACACCTTCGGCGTGGCCACCCATACCCAGCGTCCCGTCCACGCAGACCGACTCCAAGCCTTGCAGCGCAGGACCGAGCAGTTCTACCACCCGATCGCGCAGCACCGGCAGGTGCCGGTCCTGTGGGGCGCGATCTGGCGAGTGGGTCAACGCTGGCTCCGTGGTCTGCTGGTTCGAGGGGATGGTCTTGGCTGGGGACGATGGATCGGTGAGGTGGGCGGTGGTGGGCCGATACGGCCCTGCGCTCAGGTCCCCATCCGCTTCGGGATGGTTCTCGAACCGCTCGGCCCGGCACGGGGGAAGTCGCGTCGGGACGGAAGCGGCTGGAGACCTGGGCGCAGGCAACGACAGCCGGTCAGAACCTTCCGGGCATCACCTCCTCGCTCTGGGCGGCGAAGCCCGGTTCCTTCTCGGCGAGGTAGCTGTTCCACGCGTCCAGCTGCCAGATCTCGACCCGGCTGATGTTGCCGATGACGGCCAGATCCCGGTCGAGCGCGGCATACTCGCGCAGCATCGGCGGGATGGTGATCCGGCCCTGCCGGTCGGGGACCTCGGGCGAGGCGCTGGAGGCGAGCACGCGAGTGTAGTCGCGCACCCCGGCCACCGAGCTCGGCGCCGTCTGCATCTGCGCGGCGAAGCGGTAGAACTCGGCCATCGGGTAGACGACGATGCAGCGCTCCTGGCCCTTGGCCATGACCAGCCCGGCCGCGAGTGGCTCACGGAACTTCGCCGGCAGGATCAGCCGCCCCTTGTCGTCGAGCTTCGGGGTGTGGGTGCCCAGGAAGGGCGCCGGCAGTGCGGCGACTGGGACGTCAGCCACGGCGCACCACCCCTTCCCTCCCAGCCCCTGAGGGCCACCAACCCGACCCGGCGGGCGATGCCGAGGCACCACCACGCTCCTTGGCGCCCCACCATACTCCACTTCCCTCCACTTTGCGCCGCCAATTGCCTAGTTTCTTTGCCCGGGCGCCACAACGCTGCAGGTCAGGGGGGTGGAGAGAAGTGGAGGGTATGCCGTGCCCCTCCCCCTTCCGGGAAACCACCCACCCGGAGGGGGACCAACGGAAGTGAGCAAGCGGCATACCCCTTGCCGCGTGGTGGGCACGCGAGATCGGCGTGAAAGCGCTCTGTTATCTACCCGATGCCCGGTTTCGCCGGTGATCCTCAGCCTCCCGACTTATGCTCACCAGACCGGTGCGCCCGCGGAGGCCCCCGGTGGAGCGAAGTGGAGGACGGCGTCGGCCCAACCCGGCTGGCGTGCCCGACACGGCCGACACGGCACACAGACCGGAGGAAACCACCGTGACCGACGCCCGGACCAGACCCAACGCCGACCTCGCTGCGGGGCAGGTGGTGCGCTCGACTCCCGAAGCCCTCGCCGAGCTGCGGGCCGTGACGTCACGAATCGCCACCGCCATGGAGTCGGTCATCGAAGGCAAGCCAGGCGTCGTGCGGACGGCGATCACCGTCCTATTGGCGGGTGGGCACCTGCTCATCGAAGACGTGCCCGGGGTCGGCAAGACGATGCTGGCCAAGGCCCTCGCTCGATCCATCGACTGCTCGGTGCGACGGATCCAGTTCACCCCCGACCTGCTGCCCAGCGACATCACCGGCGTGAGCGTCTTCAACCAGGACCTGCGTGACTTCGAGTTCCGACCCGGCGCGATCTTCGCCAACGTCGTTGTCGGCGACGAGATCAACCGAGCCTCGCCCAAGACCCAGTCGGCCCTGCTGGAGTGCATGGAGGAGGGCCAGGTCACCGTCGACGGCACGACCTACGCGTTGCAGAAGCCGTTTATCGTCATGGCCACCCAGAACCCGATCGAGATGGAGGGCACCTACCCGCTGCCGGAAGCGCAGCGGGACCGTTTCATGGCCCGGATCTCGATGGGCTACCCGGCGGCCGCTGCCGAGGTGGAGATGCTCGACCTGCACGGCGGTCGTTCGCCGCTGGACACCCTCGTCCCGGTGACCGATGCCCAGACGGTGGCCCGTCTGGTCATGGTGACCCAGGACGTCTACGCGGCGCCGGCCGTGCGCCAATATGTCGTGGATCTGGCCAATGCGACTCGGTCCAGCCCGGCAGTCCGGCTCGGCGCCTCGCCCCGCGCCGCCCTGCACGTCCTGCGCGCCGCGCGCGCCCATGCCGCGCTGGAAGCTCGGGACCACGTGCTGCCCGATGACGTCCAGAGGGTTGCCCCCGCTGTGCTCGGCCATCGGCTCATGCTGTCCGGCGAGGCAACCCTCGCCCACCGGACGCCCGCCGAGATCCTCGCTGAGATCCTCCGATCCACCCCGGTCCCGGTCGGGCGACGCTGACCCAGGCGCACGGCATACGGCCAGGTGGCGGCTATGGGACGATTCGGTGAGGTGCTCACGACCCGCGGACGGGCGTTCTGTTCCGCGGGGCTGACGCTCGTGGTGTGTGGGTACGTGCTGGGGTTCCGTGACCTCACGAGGGTAGGGGTGTTGCTGCTGGCCCTCCCGCTGCTCGCGGCCCTGCTCAGCCGGCGGCGTCCCCCGGGCATTGTCGTGACCCGTGACTCCGACCCGGCCCAGGTGAGTGCCGGGGACCCGACCGTCGTGACGACGACCGTGGCCAACGGCGGCCGCCGCTCGACCCCGCTCATGCTTGCCGAGGAACACCTCGACTATGCCCTCGGGGAACGGCCCCGGGTGCTGCTCGGCTCCCTCGGCGCGGGGGACCGCCGCGCCCTCACGTATGCCGTCCGCCCACCCCTGCGCGGACGGCATACCTTGGGGCCGCTGACCGTCCAGCTGCGGGACCCGTTCGGTCTTACCCAACGCTTTGTCGAAGTCGGCGCGCCAACCGAGTTGTTGGTGCTGCCGCGGGTTCATGCCCTGGGTGGCTCGCGTCCGCCGGGCACCGGGGTCGGCGCCGAGGGCGAGATCCCGTTCATGGTCGCGCTGCACGGCGAAGACGACCAGTCCATCCGCGAATACCGTGACGGTGATGACCTACGTCGGATCCACTGGCCCGCCACGGCCCGGACCGGCGAGCTGATGGTCCGCCAGGAAGACCGTCCTGCCCGCCGCCGGGCCGTCGTCCTGCTCGATCCGCGCGCCGACGCCCATGGCGGGACCGGGGCGAACAGCTCCTTCGAATGGGCGGTGAGCGCCGCCGCCTCGACCCTCGTGCACCTGTCCGGCCTCGGGTATGCGGTGCACCTGCTCACGCCCGAGACGGTCCACGACGGTCCGGACGAGGTTCCGATCGAGCCTGCCGCCGCGCTGTCTGTCCTCGCAATCACCGAACCCGACCGGGGTTTGGCGTTGGCCCGGCTCACCCGGTCGGGCCTGGGCCTGCTCTCCGGCGGCGGGCTGTTGGTCGCCGTGCTGGCGGCTGCTGACGAGACCGCATTGCGGTCGGTGGCGACCTTGCGGCATCCCGGCGCAACCGCTCTGGCGATGGTCCTGGACGTGGGGTCGTTCTCTGGCCACGGCTCGACTCCGGGTCAGGGCCCGGCGACCGGAGTTGGCCGGGGCGCTGCGACTGCCGCGCGGGCCGTCGACCTGCTTCGAGGTGCGGGGTGGCGGGCGACCGCAGTGACTGCGGCCGACTCGGTCGCTGATGCGTGGTCCAGGGTGGGGTCCGCTCGGGACGCCCGGGTCGGGTCAGGGGTGACCTCATGACCGCGCGTGGGGCAAACCCCGCCCTGGCCGCGCTGGCCAGCGTGGCGTCATTGCTCGGCCTTACGACGCTGGTGACCACCCAGACCTGGTTCGCCCGGATGATGTGGTTCGTCGTCATCGCCGCCGGGGTCGGGGCGTTGGTCCGCCGGTTCACCTCGGGTTCGGCCTGGCTCGTCGTTCCGGCGCAGCTGCTCGGCGTGGTCCTTGTGGCCACCTGGACGTATGCCGGTTCCTCGACGTGGTACGGATTGCCCACTCTGGCGACGGCTCGCCGCTTCGGGGTGCTCTTTGCCGAGTTCGGGGTGACCGCGGCGGCGTCGTCGGCACCGATGCCGACCAACCTTGGCGTCGAGGCCACCCTCGCCCTTATCGGGGTGGCGTTGGCGATCCTCGTTGACTTCCTTGCCGTCACTCGCGCCGCTCCGGCGGCCGCCGGTCTGCCATTGCTCACCGCATTCCTCGCGGCCGCGGCCAATAGCGGGTCGGCGCTGCCCCCGGCCTACTTCGTCGCCGCAGCGCTCACGTGGTTGCTCCTTATCGGACGACACGCGCAGGTCGGGATGCGCACCTGGGCTTCGGTGGCGGCGCGACCCATGGCACCCGTCTCGGGGTCGGGCCGCAGCACTGCCCCCGAGCTGCGGTTCGGGACCATCGCCCGTCGGGTGGGGGCGATCGGCCTCGTGGCTGCCGTCGCCCTCCCAGCCGTACTCCCCCACCTGCCGCCGCGCTACCTGTTGGACGGGCTGGCCCGCAGCGCCGACGGACGGGGCAACGCCAAAGTGGGATTCAGTTCCACCCTTGATGTCGGGTTGAGCTTGAGCTCCGGTGGATCTGGTCGCATTCTCACGTACCGCTCGAGCGCTCCCAGCCCTGGCCCCCTGCGGGTCCTGGCGGCCACGGCATACGACGGAGCCAACTGGAGCCGCCCGTCGCCGACCCTGGGACGCAGCGCGAGGCTGGATCTCGCCGAGTCGGTGACCCGTTCGGAACGGACGATCGTCGTGGAGACCAACGGGCTGGAACCGCCCGCCCTGGCCACCCCGCAACCCATCCTGACCGCGGACCTGAGCGGCGTGTCCTACCAGGTCGATGAGACGACCTCCGATGTTTACGTGCAGACCCGGCCACTGACCTACTCCACGACCTACCTGGAGCCGTCTCTTACAGCTGATCTGTTGCGCAACGGCGTCGACGGGACGCCGGGCCCGGACCGGCTGCCGTCGAGTCGGGCGATCACGGCGGCGCTCGAGCTGGACTCACGCTCCCGACCGGCGGTGAAGGCCGCCGCATCGGCTGTCACTGCTGGCGCCGCGACCTCCTATGACGCGGCGGTGGCGATCCAGGACTGGCTGCGTTCCAAGGGCGGGTTCAACTACACCTTGGCGTTACCGGACGCGCCGGTGAGCAACGGGGTCACCGCCGATCCGATCTCGGCGTTCCTGCAGACCAGGCAGGGCTACTGCGTGCAGTTCGCCTCCGCCATGATCATGATGGCTCGCGCGTCCGGCATCCCGGCGCGGATGGCGATCGGGTTTCTGCCGGGCACCCAGCAAGAGGGACTCTGGACGGTGGCTGCCGGCGACGCGCATGCCTGGCCGGAGCTCTACTTCCCCGGTGCAGGATGGGTGCGGTTCGAGCCCACCCCAGGGATCCGCACCGGGCCCGCGCCCGCGTGGACTCTGCCCACGACAGTGCCGGGACCGCTACCCACCTCGACGGCCAGGCCGACCGACGACCCCCTCGACCGGCCTGATCGGCAGGCTCCTGAACTCGACGAGACCACGGGCGCCCGCACCGAGCTGGACGTCCCCATCCTTGACCGGGTCATGGCCTGGCTCGGGAGGTTGCCCAACCTGCTCACGCTCGTGACCCTCGTCGTGATCATTGCGGCTTTGGTGCTTCCGGTGACGGCCGCCGCGCTGCGCCGGGTGCGCTCGCGCCGCGGCGGTCCTCCGGCCGCGGTCATCGAGGCGCACTGGGCCCAGTTCACCGGTGAGCTCACCGATCTGGGCATCGACGCGCCTCCGGGAGGCACGTTGCGAGACAGCCAGACCCTCTATGCGCGGGCCGGATATCTCGACGAGCCCGCGCGTGAGTCGCTTGCCGCGGTCGTCCAGTCCGTCGAACTGGCCCGTTATGGGCGCCCGGGGACGACGGTGCCGGTCGACATCGCCCCGCTCACCCGCTCGGTGCTTCACGAGGTGTTGCGCACCCGCTCGTGGCGAAACCGGATGCGCGCGATCTTCTGGCCCGGGGACGCTCGCCTGTGGTGGCGCAAAGTCGGCAAGACCATCCAGTCCGCGCCGGGCCGATGGTGGGCCCGGCTGCGCGGACGCTGACCTGCGGGATGGCGGCATACCGACGTCTTGGTATGCCGCCCTCCCCAGGTTTCGCGGTCGGCTTGCGCTGCGGTCGCGAGCCCGGTCGCTCAGTCCAGATAGTCGCGCAAGACCTGTGACCGCGACGGGTGACGCAGCTTGCTCATGGTCTTGGACTCGATCTGGCGGATCCGCTCGCGGGTCACGCCATAGACCTTGCCGATCTCGTCGAGGGTCTTGGGCTGGCCGTCGGTCAAGCCGAACCGCATGGAGACGACCCCCGCCTCACGTTCGGACAGCGTGTCCAGGACCGAGTGCAACTGCTCCTGCAAGAGGGTGAACGAGACCGCCTCCGCGGGGACGACTGCCTCGGAGTCCTCGATGAGATCACCGAATTCACTGTCGCCGTCTTCGCCCAAGGGGGTGTGCAGGGAGATTGGCTCGCGTCCATATTTTTGGACCTCGACGACCTTTTCGGGGGTCATGTCCAACTCGCGAGCGAGTTCTTCGGGCGTGGGCTCGCGGCCGAGGTCCTGCAGCATCTGGCGCTGCACGCGGGCGAGCTTGTTGATGACTTCGACCATGTGGACCGGGATGCGGATGGTCCGGGCCTGGTCGGCCATGGCGCGGGTGATGGCCTGGCGGATCCACCACGTCGCATAGGTCGAGAACTTGTAGCCCTTGGTGTAGTCGAACTTCTCAACCGCCCGGATCAGGCCCAGGTTGCCTTCCTGGATGAGGTCGAGAAAGAGCATGCCGCGGCCGGTGTAGCGCTTGGCCAAGCTCACGACCAGACGCAGGTTGGCTTCGAGCAGATGATTCTTGGCCTTCTTGCCGTCTTGGGCGATCCACCACAGCTCGCGCTTGAGCTTCATCTCAAGCTTCTCGCCGGAGTTGAGCTTCTCCTCCGCGAAGAGGCCTGCCTCGATCCGCTTGGCGAGCTCGACCTCCTGTTCGGCGTTGAGAAGGGCGACTTTGCCGATCTGCTTGAGGTAGTCCTTGACCGGGTCGGCTGTCGCGCCTGCGGTCACGACCTGTTGGGCGGGCGCGTCCTCCTCGTCGTCGTCGCGGATGACGAACCCGGCGTCCTCGGACTCCTCTTCGGTCGCCGGCTTCGCCGTTTCGTCGTCGCCGTCCTCGGAGTCCTCACGCTCCACCTCGACCTCAGCCTCATCGACCTCGATCTCGACGATCTCGACGATTTCCACGACCTCGACGAGTTCGGCATCGTCGACTGTGACGCCATCGACGACGACCTCGTCGACGACCAGTTCGTCGACCACGAGTTCGTCCACGACCAGGACGTCCAGGTCGGCGGCGTCGGCGCCCAGGTCAACGGCCGCGGCCGGAGCCTTGCGCGCAGCGGACTTGCTGGTGGCGGCCGGTGCCGGTGCGTCAGGCACGGCCACCCGGGAGGCCCGTTTGCGCGGTGTCGCCGTTTTTCGCGTGGTGTCCGCCGCAGCCGCGGGCTCGGGAGAAGGCCCAGCCTTGACGGGCGCGGTCTTGGCAGGCGCGGTCTTGGCAGGCGCGGTCTTGGCAGCCGCGGTCTTGGCAGGCGCGGTCTTAGCAGCCGCGGTCTTGGCAGGCGCGGTCTTGGCCGCGGCTGACTGGCCGGGCCTGGTTTCGGTCGTCTTCGCCGCAGTGGCCTGAGCCCGGGCAGCCTTGGCGGGCCTGGTTTCGGTCGTCTTCGTCGCAGCGGCCTTAGCCGGTGCAGCGGCCGTCTTCGCCGGCACCACGGCCTTCTCGGGCGCAGCCGCCTTGGCTGGTGCCGCGGTCTTCGCACGTGTCGAGGTCTTCGCCGGTGCCGCGGTCTTGGCTGGTGCCGCGCCCTTCGTGGGTGCCGCAGTCTTGGCCGGTGCCGCGCCCTTCGTGGGTGCCGCAGTCTTGGCTGGTGCCGCGCCCTTCGTGGGTGCCGCGGTCTTGGCCGATGAGGCAGCCCTTGCCGATGCAGCCGACTTCGCCGTCGGGGTGGCCTTGGCCGAGGTGGCCTTGACCGGTGTCCCCTGCGCAGAAGTTGACTTCGCAGGAGCGGCCTTCGCCGATGTCGACTTCGTGGTCGGTGTCGCGTCCTTGCCCGTCGTGGAGACCCGGCCCGACCCAGCAGCCTTGGCGGGGGAGGATTTGGCGGGGGAGGATTTCTTGGCCGGGGTTGGTGTGCTCTGCGCCGAAACGGTTGCAACGGAACGTCTTGCGGTCGCCGCAACCGCCCGTGCTGCCGTCACCGCCACCGTGATCCCCTGTTCCTCGATGGCGCGTAACACCGCTTTCATCCTCTGCGGGGACACCTTGGCCGCCTCCAGCGCCTCTCGAACGTCTGCACCAGTCACGCTGCCTAACGTGGTGCCGCGGGCAATGAGCTGTTGGAGTTGAGGATGCGAGAACTCCGTGGGCAACGCGCGGTCGGCGCTGTGATCCTTGGAGGAGACGTGCGACACGGGCACCGACTACCTTTCGCCAGGTGGGCGCACACCGACCTCCCCGGGACGGCATACAGCGGGCTGAGTGAACGTGGGGGGAGGGGCGCGGGAGAGCGAGAACCGAAAGGGAGTCGGATCGCTCGGGTCCGCGGGCCCCGACATCCGACATTATAAAACGCCACAGCGCAACGGCGTTAACCGCACCCAGGTTCGGGTCCGTTCGGCGGGCACCGAGGGCCCGGTTCCGCCCGGAAAAAGTCAGTCTTCGCGAGCCGCTTTGACTGCCAGCACGGGGCACGTGGCGTCCAGCAGGATCCGCTGGGCGTTGGAACCGAGGATGAGCTTGCCCACCGGAGTGCGTCGACGCAGACCGATGACGATGAACTCCGCGTTCTCCTCCTCGGCGACCGCGATGAGGTCCTCGGCTGGCTCATTGCCCCGGACGAGCTGCCGGACCTCGTTCTGCAACCCGAGGTCGGAGAGCTTCTTCTGGATGGCCTCGAGCTCTTCCTCAAACTTGGCGGCCTCGTCGGCGTCAAAGTCCTTGCCGCCGCGCTGGGAGTTGATCACGATTAGGCGGGTATGACGCAGTTCGCACTCCTCGGCCGCGCGACGGAGGGCAGCCCGCCCTTCCTTGGTCGCGACGTACCCGACAACGACGGCCACCGTAAACCTCCTTGTTGACGCACCGCGCGTCCTACGAGACGACGTTACCGGATCGGGGTCGAGTCGCGCCTGACCCCGTGCCGCTCGGCGTTGACGAGTGAATCACGGACCAATGCCCCTACCTGGTCAACCTCGATCAGGAAACCGTCATGACCGCACGGCGAGTAGATCGTGCGGAGTTCGCCCCGCGCCACGCCTTGTGCCAACGCAGCCGACTGCTCGACCGGGTAGAGCCGGTCAGAATCAACCCCGACCGCGATTACGCGCGCTGTCACCCGCGCCAACGCGGCAGCAACCCCACCACGGCTACGACCGACATCGTGGGAGTTCATCGCCTCCGTGAGGACGAGGTAGGAATTGGCGTCGAACCGTCGTCCCAGCTTCTCGCTGTGGTAATCCAGGTAGCTCTCGACGGCATACCTGCCGCCCCCGCCCAGCGGGTCTTCGTCGGGCTGCGGCTCGCGACCGAAACGATCGTCGAGTTCGGCGGCACTGCGATAGGTCGCCTGAGCGATCCGGCGCGCGATGCCCATGCCCACTTCGGGCCCCCGCCGTCGTCCGTAGTAGTCTCCGCCCGCGAAGTCGGGATCGGCGCGAATGGCAAGCAGCTGAGGTTGGGCCCATGCGATTTGGTCGGCACTCGAGGCCGCTGTACTGGCCAGAACGACCGCAGTTTCCACACGCTCGGGGAAGGTCACCGCCCACTCGATGACACGCATCCCGCCCATCGACCCGCCGATAACCATGGCCCAGCGATGGACGCCCAACCGGTCGGCGAGAGCCGCCTCCACGGCTACCTGGTCCCGCACCGTCACGAACGGAAACCGGCTGCCCCATGGACGGCCGTCCGGTGCAGTGGATGCGGGTCCAGTACTGCCTTGACACCCGCCGACGACGTTGGCGGCCACGACGAACCAGCGGTCGGTGTCGAGGTCGCGTCCGGGCCCGACCAGGCCCTCCCACCAACCAGGTGACGGATGCCCTGGTCCGGCCGCACCCGCGACGTGGCTGTCACCGGTGAGGGCGTGCTCGACGAGCACCGCATTGGTTGCGTCTGCATCGAGCCGACCCCAGGTCTCGAACGCCACCCGTACCCCAGGAAGCACACCTCCCCGCTCCAGCGCGACCTCACCCAACTCAACAAACTGGCGGTTTCCGACCGGATCGCCTTCTCGCCAGGCGCCGCTGACGACGGGCGGGTCGTCGCTGACGGTCACGGATGGGGCTCCTCACGCTCGCGCTTGCTCGCGCGCTTCGCGCGGGCCGGGTCTTCACCCGGGGCACCCCATCACGAAGAAGGGTTGCCGGTCAGCGAGCCGGGGCTTGTCGCTGACACTCATGACCTGCGCCCGAGTGTATGCCGCCTCAGCGGACCCTCGCCACGGTTCGCTCATCCCGTGGACGACAACGCTTGTCCGGGGCGGATCGCCAGATCCACCATCCGTTCCAGGAGCAATGCCAGCCGGTAGCCCGGCTCGAGGGCGAGTGCCCGGTCGAGGGCTAGCCGCGTCAACGTTCCCTCGCCAAGATGCCAGGTCAACGTCGCGAGGACGGTCAAGACCGCGGGTGCCTGCAAGTCAGGCGCATGCCGGGCCAACCAGCACATCCGTTCGACCAGCCGATCGCTGTCCAACTCCTCGTCCGCACCCACACCGCTTCGCCCCTCACCTGCGCGGCCAGCGCCACAGCTACTCGGGTCGTCGCCCCTCTTTGCCGCGCACCGCCCGCGGGGTGGGAAGTGTTGGGCGGCCAACACCTGTAGGTCTTCGTCGAAGACGCCGAGGCCCAGGGTGCCTGGACATAGCCACGCGGAGATGAGGTCACGCACCTGAAGGTCCCGCAGGCTGTGGCACATCCGGGCGGTGGCTGCCGCTGAGGGCAGGCGCCCGTGGAACCATGCCTCGTCCCGGACGTCGAGGAACGCACCCCAGTCGGCCATCGCCCGTGGTCGGCTCCCCCGCACTGGTCGCAGGACGCCCAAACGCACACTGGCGAGACGGACCCGCTCACGCAGGACGTCGTCACTGGGGGCCAATCGCTCGTCCAAGGCGTCTCGAGACCTGGCCGGCTGTCGGCCATGGGCAACGTAGTCGGCGACCGCAGGCACTCGGTCGTCCGGCGGGAGAGCTACTCCCGCTACCGGCCGGCCGATGCGCCCGGCCGGTCCTGGGAAGAAGGCCCGCTCACCGCGAACCACGACGTGGTCGACAACCTGGACCCGATCGTTTCGCAGGCGACTGGCGACGGTCTCGCCCGCCAGTGCCCCCTCAGCCTCGATGTCCTCGTATATCACCAGCACCGCCGCCGTGCAGCCGTCGGCCAAGAGGTGACGGGACATGAGCTCTGCGGCGGCCGCACAATCCCGTGGCAGGGTCGGCAAGTCTAGGCGTTGGACGAGTCCGATCTGTTTGCGGCGCAGGCCGATTAACACGATCGAGCGCTCCGGGTGATAGCCGAGCTGATAAGGCACGACCTTGACCAGGTCGACCGGATCGGTGATGCGAATCGTTGTCGTCATGGCGACGATCGTGGTCGCCGACCACCGACAGGACTACGCCCTCAACCGCACCTGTGGACGATGGGACAACAGGTCAGGGGGATGTGGACACTCGCCGCGCACCCGCGGCATACCCGATCGCGACGATCGGTCAGCGCACGACGTGCGACTGGACCGTCCAGACGTCAGCCGGCGCGTCCTGAGGTCCGCCGCTCTGCGACGCCCCCCACGAGCCCGCCCGCGCGTCTTGCGAAGCCTGAGACAGTCCTCGCTCCCAGTGCAGGAACGCCTCCGTGTCGTTGACCAACGCGCTGGCCAGCCAGGCGACGAGCATCGCGTCATCGGCCAGACCGAAGACGGTGAACAGACCCTCGGGCACGAGGTCGACGGGGGACACGATGTAGACCAGCGCCGCCAGCATCCCCAGCAAACGCCCGCGGGTCAGACCGGCATACTCGCCGCGCAGGGCGGCCCGCGCCATCCGGGGCACGGCCGCGAGCCGCTCCCCCATCCCCGGCGCGCCCGGCCGGGTGGCTGCGCGCAGCGCGAGCCCCAACGCCCGGAACATCCCCCAACGAGCCGAGCTCGCACGTCCAGCAGCCATGTCCTGAAAACTCCTCGTGGACCATGCCGTCAGCGGGCCGATCGACCCACTGGCAGGATCAACGACCAACCCGCACCGGAGATTCCACTCGCCCAAGCGTTCCCCGTATGCCGCCCGCTCACCGCACGCTCGCGGCATACCTTCGCGCGGGGCTAGGCAGAGCGGCGGGGGAACTCGCGTTTGGCCGATTCGGCGATCCGGTTGAGCAGGAACCCGTCGACACCGGCTCCGATCACGCCGCCGACGACCGGAACGGCCTTCCCGAACCGGCTGAGCACCGAGCGCCCCGCCTGAGCGACCAGCCGGAAGCCGACCGCCTTGTTGACGACCATGAGCGCGGGCGCAGGCAGCCGACCGACCGCGAGCGAGGTCAACCGACCAGTTCCCAGCGACACTCCAGGAATGACGGCGGCCTTCTTGAGCAGGTCGTCGGCGTCCGCGCCCACGAGGGTCAGCAGCACGGCGGTGCGGATCTGCGGCTGGGACAGGTCGTAGCCGCGGACGTCAGCGATCGCCGCAACCATCCGGGTGGCGACGAGATAGAACTCCGCCACGTTCGCGGGCAGCGCGACCGGCATCGTCACGAAGCCGCCGAGCCCGGTGACGAAGCCACCCACGGCCCCGGCACGCACGTGCTTGCGGATGATCGCCTTGATCGCTGCGTCGTCGCTGCGCACGCCGTCCCGAGCGGCGACGGCGACCTCGTGGGCCGAGTTGAACGGCCCGCGCCCGTCGATCCCCACGTCGAGGAGCTTCTCAACCAGGTCGGTCGCCATCCCGGCCAGGCCGCCCTCCTGCTGACCGCTGGCGGCCTGCTCCAACGCGCCGCGCTGCGTCGTCGCGAGTTCGGTCGACGCGTCCTTGTCGAAAATCCCCACCAGATGTCCTTCCGCCGGCGCGCGACCGACGGCCGCGCCACTGCTGGCGCCATCCTTTCCGGGCCACCGCACCGACGCAACTTCCCGCGCGCCTGGCTCACCCCTGTGGGTGTCCCCGCCCTGCGCGAGGATGGGGGGATGGCCGGCCCCGGGAGCGAGTTCGTGCCGCTCGTCGTCGTGGGCGAGCGGGCGGCATACCTGCGCGCCGGTCTGCCGTGTGCGGGCTCCGCGCGCGACGTCCTGGCCGAGGTGGCCCGGGTGGAGGCCGCGGGCGGTCCACGCTGGGTGGTGCCGAGCGCGGCGGCGAGCCTCGCGCTGCTGGTGGCTGACGGGGTGTCGGTGGCCCGCGTGTGGGACCTGGCCGAGGGGCACCGGCTCCTACACGGCGGGTGGGCGGCGGACCCAGCCGTCGTCCACGCCACGCTCGCCGGGCTGCCCCTGGACGGCATCCCCCGCGACCGCGAGGCCGACCTGTTCGACCTGCCCGTCGACCCGGTGGACGACACTCGACCCGACGACCCGCTCGGCCCGGATGGCTACCTGCGCCCCGAGGCGTTCACCCCCAGCTGGGCTGATCGTGACTCCCGGCTCGTGGCCCTGGCCCGGCTCGTCGGTGACCTCGCGGCGACCCAGCAGCAGCGGATGGCGCAGCTCGGGCCGCGAGCCGTGGCGACGGCATACTCCGAGTCGGCGGCGGCCGTGCTGTGTCTGGAGTTAGAACGCGACGGTCTGCCGATCGACCGGGCGCGAGCCGAAGCCCTCGTCGCGCAGGCGGCCGGGCCGCGGCCGACCTCGGAAGCCGACGCCGCCCGAATCCGGGCCGAGCGCGATGCCCGCGTGCTGGCGCACGCCCCCGGGCGGCGCGCCGACCTGCGTAACCCGGCCCAGGTCAAGGACCTGCTCGCCGCCGCCGGAGTCGAGGTCGCGACGACCCGCAAGTGGGTGTTGGAGCCCTACCGGTCGACCCATCCGCTCGTCGCGGCGCTGCTGGACTGGCGCAAGGACGAGCGGATTGCCACGACCTATGGCTACCGCTGGCTCGACGAGCATGTCGGCCCGGACGACCGGCTGCGCGGTGCGTGGACGGCCTGCGACGGTGCCGCCGGCCGGATGACCGCTCAGGCCGGGCTGCACAACCTCCCCGCTCCCCTTCGCCCGGCGGTGGCAGCCGAGCCCGGGCACGTGTTCGTCCGCGCCGACCTCGGGCAGATTGAGCCGCGGGTCCTCGCCGCGGTCTCCGGCGACCGGGCGTTCGCGGAGGCGACCCTGGCCGACGACCTCTATGCGCCGGTCGCCGCGAGCCTGCGGGTGGAGCGCTCGGTGGCCAAGATCGCCGTCCTCGCCGCGATGTACGGCCAGCGCTCCGGCGCCGCCGGCGAGGCACTGCGCGACCTGCAACGCGCGTATCCAGTTGCGATGAGCTTGCTCGATGAGGCGTATGCCGCCGGGCTGGCTCGTCGGCCGTTGCGCACCTTCGGGGGGCGGCTGATCCGGCTCGACTCGGCGCTGGCGCCGGAGGCGGGGCAGGCTGTGGGCGAGGGTTGGGATGCGGCGCGCGGGCGGTTCGCGCGGAACGCGATCATCCAGGGGGCGGCGGCCGAGTTGTTCAAGGCGTGGGCGGCGACGGTGCGGCACCTGGTGCGGCCGTTGGGTGGGCAGATCGTGCTGTGTCTGCACGACGAGTTGCTGGTGCATGTGCCTGAGAAGCATTCCGCGGTGGCGGTGGAGGTGGTGCATCGGGCGTTGGCCGACAGCGCTCGGCGGTGGGTCGGGGCGAGTGTTGGGGTGCCCGTCCGGTTCGTCGCCGAGGTCTCGGTCATCCACCGCTGGGACGAAGCCAAGGGCTGAGCTCATGCTCGCTGACAACCCACCAGCAGCGGCTGCGTCGTCAACTCGACGTGCCCTCCACGGGCAACCGGGTGCCTCTACCCTGGGGGCATGAGCACGATCACGTTCGAGAGCGCCACGCTCCGCGCCGCCATCGCGGCTCAGCGCGCCGCCCTTGACGAGATCCTCACGCGCTACGCCGCTACCAACCCCCGGTTGTTTGGCTCCGTTGCGCGCGGGGACGCGACGGCGACCAGCGACGTCGACCTGCTCGTTGACCTGCACGCATCCGGCGGCAACGAACTGCTCCGGGTGGCAGGCATCGCCGAAGAGTTCAGCCAGATCCTCGGCCACCGCGTCGATGTCGTGACTCCCACCTTGCTGCGTGCCGAGGTCTCCGCTACCGCGATGGCCGACGCGGTTCCTCTATGAGCCGTTCCGACTCCGAACGATTCGCCGACATGATCGACAGCATCGACCGGTGTCAGCAGTACGCGCCCTACCTCCGCTCCGGAGAGCACATCGCGATGGCGACCGACGCGGTGCTTCGCAATCTCGCGGTCATCGGCGAAGCGGTGCGCGGCCTCTCACCCGAGGTGCGAGAGGCCATTCCCGACGTTCCTTGGGCGGCGATAGCCGGACTGCGCAACGTCGTCGTCCACGAGTACTTCCGCATCAACCCAGCCCTGGTCCTCGACATCGTCGAGAACCAACTCAGCGCTCTCAAGGGCAAGCTCCAGCATCTGTAGGTGCTTGCCCACGATCTCGTTGCGCCGGTCGCTGCGAAGCTGCGGGTCGAACCCGATGGCAAAATGGCTCATCCCAATTGAGGGTGTAGTTGGGGTCGGAATCCGCTCGCCTTTAGGAGGCAGTGGGCGATGTGTTGGTGAGCGTGCTGGACCCTTGCCATCGCGCACCGGCGTTAGGTCGATGATCACGGGGCTCTTCCCAAGCAAGTCAGGGGGCAACCTAATCGTTTCGGACGAACGGGCTCCCTATGGGGCCAGACTGCCACTCCTCGCCAAAACTAGACGCCCTCTTCCGCGTGACGGCCTTCTGGTACGAGGGTAGAACATCCCCACGAAGGGCGCGGATCGCGTTCACGCTCTTGAGTTCCCGCTTATGGTCAAAGGGCCTTCCGCTCTCCTCCCGTTCAGCAAGCTCTGCGTTCAGGTCCACGACGAGATCGTCCGCGATCTGCCGCAGAACCGTGACCACCCTGTCGAATCCTCCCTCGCGAAGGAATCTTCCTGGGTCTTGACAGAACTCTTTGCCCTTTATATCCAACTGCAGTGCATGCTTAACCAAGTACATGAGGAAGAAAGGAGTGACTGAATACCGGGCAGCAAGTTGGTTATCGAGCTGCCCCAGGCTCGCCACCACCGCATCCCGGACGGCAATCAGCGCAACAATTCGATCAGCCTTCACTGCGGGACGACCGAAAATCTCTGAATGGAGGTCGTCGAAATAGCGATACGATTGATGGCACGTCCAGGGCTGCTCCAGGTCGAACGCCAACAGGACCTTGGCTGCCTCCTCGTTGGTGATGACCCGAGTCGCCTGCGTGCGCTCGCCTCGCTTAATCTCGTACCCAAAGTCCTCGCCAAACGAGCGTTTAAAGTCCTCCTTGAGCCTCTTTTGAATCACGGAGTTCGACTGGAGGTCTCTGGCCCCAATTGCGTTCTGGTTGTTGCTGTTCCGGGTAATCATGGCCGCAAGATCCGTGGCCGGGTCGAGCTTCACCACGCGCGCCAGGAGCCTAAGTTCCGTCGAGACAGTCGCCCTTTTGTCGTACAGCGTTGACAGGCTCTGCGCGCCGTTCACCACGCTGTAGCGGTCGATGGTCAACACATCCGCACGCTCGTCGAGTTCCACCTTGGTCGCTAAGACGGTTAACCCGTTGTGGTATAGCATGAAATTCTTGTGCTCGGCGGGATTGACAACGTTCTCGGCAATTGCCTTATTGACTTTCGTGCGCCCGAGCGACTGTCGAACATTCCAGGCGAAGAGGGCTTGGGTGTCGATCCCAGCCATCTGGATAAGCTCGTCAGCTCGCAGAGAGACCACGTATACGATAGCGTCTTCGGTCTTGTACTCGATGTGACCTAGTCCGTCAAGATGAAACGAAACCTCCTTTTCAACGGGATCCACATCACCCATTGGCAGCCAATCGTTTTGGAGACGATCGCGGTCATAGACGGCGAAATTACCGTTGCCGTTAGCGAACGCCTGCCCGTTGGAATCTAGCTTCGCATTTGTGACGAAAACACCTTTTACCTCAAAGCCCGTTTCGACCTTGGCGACAATGTCCTCGTGCAGGATGAGGTTCTTGAGCTCGATGTTTCCTGTGGAGTCCGCCAGAGATTGGACCTTTTCGGGAGAGTCGAACTGCGCGAGCGAGCCCACGAACTCCCGCAGTGCTGAGTCTCCAACCGTTCTCGCATCGTTCTGCAGCAGCTTCGTCTGCAGTACGAAAATGACCTCAAGGGTCGAATCCACATAAATGCCGTCTATGCCCTTGTCATCGGGTCCGTCACAGATCGAATCTTCAACGCGCATCTGCTCAAGACGGAAGTAGTTCTCCAGAAACCAACCCAAAAAGGCCCGAGAATCAGTCCTGCCGGGCACTCTATGCTTGCCGAGGTTCTCAAGAATGTCGGGATAGGTTAGGTTCAGATCAGTCACGTGCCATAGGCTACCCTGTGCAGCCCCCGAACCCTGGGCAGTTCGGCGAGCCTCCCCATCATCGACAGGTTAAACCCCCGACCGCACCCCTGCGCGGACCACCGCCGAAGCGGTTGGCTTGCGCCCTTCTGCGCGGTGAGGTTGTGGCCCTGAGTGTTTGTTCGCGTCACGTGGAGACTGAATCGTTTTCGGACGAACTGGCTTGTCGCGTAACAGAGCGGGTGGGGTGCGGCCCGTCAGGCTTGGCGGCCTTCGTCGTTGACTTCGCGCAGGAACGCCTCGACGTCGGCGGCGATCTCGTCGGCCGAAGGAACCTCGCCCATCCCCGACGCCAGCAGGCTCGGGCGGGTCCGCCCCTCCATGAACGCGTCGTACTGCCGCTCCAACGCGCCCACCAGCGTGCGCACCTCGTCGTTGTCGGCCAGCTCGGTCGCCACCTGCTCACGGGTCCGCACGGCCGAGGTCGCGAGCTCGTCGCGCGCCAGATCCAGCCCCGTCGCCCCCACGAGCGCGTCGAACGCCACCAGCGCCGCGTCGTGGAACTCCGCCTGCGCTAGGTAGTGGGGGACGTGCACGGCATACCCCATCGCGTCGCGGCCCGCCTCGCCGAGGCGCAGTTCGAGCAGGCCGGTGATGCTCCCGGGGACCTGGATGGTGCCGAACACCGGCTCCACCTCGCCGAGCAGCCGACTGGTCGTCGCGTGCGGGGTCGTCCCCAGCGGGCGGGTGTGCGGGACAGCCATCGGTATGCCGTGCACGCTCACCGTCAGCTGCACGTCCAACAACTGCACGAGGTGCAGGATCGCGGCGGTGACCCGCTCCCACTGGTAGTCCGGCTCCGGCCCGGCGAGCAACAGGAACGGCGTGCCGGCCCGGTCGACCACGCGGTGCAGGACCAGCGCCGGGTCGTCGTACCCCGTCCAGCGGTCCTTGTCGAAGGTCATCGTCGGGCGCCGCCCGCGGTAGTCCAGCAACTGGTCGACATCGAAAGAGGCGACCACCCGGGAGGTGTGGTGTTCGAGCAGGTGCGCCGTGAGCAACCGCTGGGTGCCCCCGGCGTCGACGAAACCGCCGAGCGCGGCAACGAGCACCCCGGCCCGGGACTCGCGCGGGTCGGTGTCGTTCTCGAATCGATAGAGCGTGGTCGGGTCCTGCACGTGCCCATCCTCCCAAGTGCTGATGCCGCGTCAACGCCCAGGGCCGAGTGAGCATTCCTCCCGTTTGCCACCCACCCCCTCTCCCGTATGCCGCGGCCCGTCCCTCCCGACACAGTCGTAAGCTTGCCGGGACACCACCTGACCTCGCAGGGGCCTGATGACCGACCCACAGGGCGACTCAACCGCCGCCGATTCTTCTCCCGCCCCCGGCCCCTTACCCGCGACCGACTCGGGCACGCTGGCCGTGACCGTCGGGCTGCCCTGGACGTTGGGCGTCACCCTGCGCCCGTCGGTGACGATCGACGGGGTTCCCCGGTCGCACACCGCGGGCCGCAACACCTACGCGGTCGCGCCGGGACGGCATACGGTGGCGTGCTCGGTGAGCACGGGCGGAGGCGAGTTCGGCGAGACCACCCACGACGTGGACGTCGAGGCGGGCCGGACCGCGGAGGTCTTCTACGCGGCGCCCATGTCGGCGCGCGACCCCGGGCGGATCGGGTCCAGCCCGCAGGAGCCCTACCGCGGCGGGTTGTCGCGCACCGCGATCGGCGTGGTCATCGGGATCCTCGGCCTGTTCATGGTGTGGGTCGTTATCGCCGGGTTCCTCGTCCTGGGCCGCTGACCGTCAGGTCCCGCGCGGGACCGCGGCGATCGCCTTCTCGATCCGCTTGACCGAGATGGCGTATGCCGTGCCCAGACTCTGCGCGAACAGAGACACCCGCAGTTCCTCGATCATCCAGGCGATCGCCGTGACGTCGGTGGCGCCCCGTTGGGACGGGCGCAGGGTGGCCAGGAGGGCGGCATACGCGCCCTCGGCGGCGAGGACCTCGGTGAGCCGCTGGCGGTCCCGGGCGAGGTCGGTGGGGGCCTTGTCCAGCCGGTGCAGGACCGCGCGTAGGTAGCGGTCGAGGTCGGGCAGCCGGTCCAGCCCGGTGTCGGCGACGAAACCCGGGCGGATGAGCTCGGCGAGCTGGGCTCGGACGTCCGCGACGAGATCGGCCAGGTGTGGGGCGGTCATCGCGTCGAGCCGTCGGACGATCTGCAGGTGCTTGGCGAGGATCGGCTCGACGTGGCCCACCGCGGCGACGACGCGGGCGCCGAGGTGGGTCCGCACGGCGTCCTGCGCGGCCGCGAACTCGGCCCGGGTGCGCGGCACGTGGTGGACCCGTTCGGCGGCTATGGCGTCGACGGCGGCGGCTAGGACGTCCTCGAGCAGCGCGGGGACCGAGCCGTGCGGGTTGTGGCCGAGGGCGAGCTTCTGGGTGTTGGTGAGCCGGCCGAGGACGTGCTTCCACGGCGGGGTGGTGCCGAGCAGCAGCAGCCGCCGTACGCCCAACCGGTGCTCCGCATCGGCCTCGGCCGGGGTCGGCAGCACCCGTAGCGCGACGGCGTCCCCCTCGTCGACGAGCGCCGGGAACCCGTGCACGCGCACTCCCCCGACGACCGCGTCGTGCTCGCGGGGGACCTCGTCGATCTCCCAGGTCCGCATGCCGGCGCGGGTGATGGCTCGACCGGCGGCGGCCACCTGTCGGCGGACCTGGGGGGCGGCCTGCTCCCGCAGGGCGGCGAGGTCCTTGCCGCTGGCGACGACGTGCCCGGGGCGGTCGTGCACGGCATACGTCACGCGCAGGTGGTCGGGCAGGCGGGCCAGGTCCCAGTCGTCGGGGCGGATGACGACGCCGTGGGTCTCACGGAGCAGCCGCGCCAGGACCTCGGTGAGGGGGCCGTCGGTGGGGCCGAGCCCGCGGTCGCGCAGGGCGCGGACGGTGGCGGCGGCGTGCTCGGGGGCGGGGACGAGCAGGCGGCGGGTCGTCTTGGGCAAGGTGCGGATGAGCGCGGTGACGAGCTCTTCGCGCAATCCCGGCACCTGCCAGTCGAATCCGTCGGCGACGACCCGGTTGAGGATCTCGGTGCCGATGTGGACGGTCACCCCGTCGGCTGCTGCGCCGGGCTCGAACTGGTAGGTGAGCGGCAGGTCGAGGTCGCCCTGGTGCCAGGTCGTCGGGAAGGCGTCGGCCCCGATGTCGCCCGCCTCGTCGCGGACGAGCAGGTCCTCGGTGAAGGTGAGCAGGTCGGGGGTGGTGCGGCGGGCCCGCTTCCACCAGGTGTCGAAGTGCCGGGCCGAGACGACCTCGGCGGGCAGCCGCTGGTCGTAGAAGGCGAGCAGGACGTCGTCGCCGACGATGATGTCGCGCCGCCGGGTGCGGGCTTCGAGCTCCTCCAGGCGGCGGAGCAGCTCTCGGTTGTCGTGGAAGAACCGGTGGTGGGTGCTCCAGTCGCCCTCGACGAGCGCGTGCCGGATGAACAGCTCGCGGGCCAGCGTCGGGTCGACCTTGGCCAGCCCGACGGTGCGGCCGACGACGAGCGGCACGCCATAGAGGGTGACCCGCTCGGTCGCCACCGCGGAGCCTTGTCGGGAGGACCAGCGGGGTTCGGAGTACTGGCGTTTGACCAGATGGCTGCCGAGCTCCTCGGCCCACACGGGGTCGATCCGGGCCACGTTATGCGCCCAGAGGCGGGTCGTCTCGACGAGCTCGCCGGCCATGACGACCTGGGGTTGCTTCTTGAACAGGCCCGAGCCCGGCGAGATCCCGAAGCGGGCGCTGCGGGCCCCGAGGTAGTCACGCTTGACCTCGTCGCGGACGCCGACCTGGCTGAGCAGGCCGGAGAGCAGCGCGCGGTGGATGGCGTCGACGTCCCGGCCGCCCGTAGCGTCCTGGGCGTCCTGGGCGTCTCGTCCGCCGACGACGAATCCCGCACTCTTGCAGGCCGCCCGGAGCTGGCCGACGAGGTCCTGCCACTCCCGGATCCGCAGGTAGTGGAGGAACTCGCTCTTGCACATCCGTCGAAAAGCGCTGCCGGACAACGCCTTCTGCTGCTCCTGCAGGTAGTCCCACAGCCGAAGGTAGGCGACGAAGTCGGAGTGCTCGTCGGCAAACCGCCTGTGCGACAACGCCGCTGCCTCCTGCTGTTCCAGCGGGCGCTCGCGCGGGTCCTGGATCGACAGCGCCGCGACGACGACGAGGACGTCGTGCAGGCACCCGAGGCGGTCGGCTTCGATCACCATCCGTGCCAGGCGCGGGTCCACGGGGAGCAGGGCGATCGTCTTCCCGTATGCCGTGAGCCTGCGCCTTGTGTCGTCCCCCTCCCCTTGCTCGAAGGCCCGCAGCTCCTCCAGCAGCCGGACCCCGTCGGTGATGTTGCGAGCATCCGGCGGGTCGACGAACGGGAACGCGGCGACCTCGCCCAGGCCGAGCGTCGTCATCTGGAGGATGACCGAGGCGAGGTTGGTCCGCAGGATCTCCGGGTCGGTGAAGTCCGGCCGCGCCTCGAAGTCCTCCTCCGCATAGAGCCGGATGCACACCCCGTCCGCAAGCCGTCCGCACCGACCGGCGCGCTGGCGGGCACTGGCCTTGGACACCGGCTCGATCGGCAGCCGCTGCACCTTGGTCCGTTGGCTGTAGCGCGAGATCCGCGCGGTCCCCGTGTCGACGACGTAGCGGATCCCCGGCACCGTCAGCGAGGTCTCCGCGACGTTGGTCGCCAGCACCACCCGGCGGGTGTCGTGCGAGGCGAAGACCCGGTGCTGCTCGGCCGCCGACAGCCGCCCGAACAACGGCACGATCTCGGTTCCCGGAAGCCCCAGGCCCACCAACGCGTCTGCGGCGTCACGGATTTCGCGCTCCCCCGAGAGGAACACGAGGATGTCATGAGCGGCGACCTCGTCGTGCCCGGAGGCCTCGGTCCACAGCTCCTCGACCGCCTCACAGATGCCGGTCACCTGGTCGACCTCGACCGGCGGCCCGGGCGTCCCGTCCTTGGCGGGCGGTCCCTCGCGGACGAGCGGCCGATAGCGCACGGCCACCGGGTAGGTCCGCCCAGACACCTCGACGACCGGCGCCGGCCGGCCCGCGGCGTCGGCGAAGTGCGCCGCGAACCGACCCGGGTCGATGGTCGCCGACGTGATGACGACCTTGAGGTCCGGCCGCCTCGGCAACAGTTGCTTGAGGTAGCCCAGGATAAAGTCGATGTTGAGGCTGCGCTCGTGCGCCTCGTCGATGATGATCGTGTCGTAGCGGCGCAGCTCCCGATCCCGCTGCATCTCGGCCAGCAGGATGCCGTCGGTCATCACCTTGACCAGCGAGTCGCGGCTGGACTGGTCGGTGAACCGCACCTGATAGCCGACCACGCCCCCGAGATCGACGCCCAGTTCGTCGGCCAGGCGTTCGGCGACGGCCCGCGCGGCGATCCGTCGTGGTTGGGTGTGCCCGATCGTCCCGCGGATCCCGCGACCCAGCTCCAGGAGGATCTTCGGCAGCTGGGTCGTCTTGCCCGACCCCGTCTCCCCCGCCACGATGACGACCTGATGCTCGCGGATCGCTGCCGCAATATCGTTGCGGCGCGCAGCAATCGGCAAGTCGTCCGGATAGCTGATGGCTGGGAGCGATTCGCGCCGCCGAGCCATCCGCTCAGCCCTGGCCGCGCGCGCCTCGGGCGTCCCTCGGGCTGACCGCCGCTCGCCCGTCACCTCCCGGGTCGGTTGCCCCTCCGATCCGGTATGCCGCCCCGCCGGCTTGCGCCGCGACCGTCGGCGGGCGCGCGACGGCTGATCGGGGACGGGGACGGACACGCCAGCCAGGATAGGCCGGGCGATCGGACGCGGGTGAATGGTCGCAGCTCAGGTGGGCTGCCCTGATCCGCAGCCCCGCCACGCCTGGATCGCGGTGACCGCGACGACGTCGATGATGTCCTCGACGCCGCACCCGCGCGACAAGTCGTTCACGGGCCAGTTGAGCCCGGCGAAGATGGGTCCGATGGCGCGGGCACCGGCGAGCCGTTCGACCAGTTTGTAGGCGATGTTGCCTGACTCCAGGCCCGGGAAGACCAACACGTTGGCTCGGCCTGCCACGGGGCTGTCCGGCGCCTTCAACGCCGCGATGTCGGCCACGATCGCGGCGTCCGCCTGGAGTTCGCCGTCCACGAGCAGGGTGGGGGCACGGCGAGCCAACTCATCGAGCGCACCCCGCACGGCCACAACCCGGTCGTTCGTCGTGCTCCCCCGCGTCGACGAGGACAGCAACGCCACCCGGGGTTGCAGACCGCACAACTCGTCGGCCGCTTGGGCGGCAGCCATCGCGATTCGCGCGAGCATGGCCGACGACGGCGCGGAGTTCAGCGCGCAGTCAGCGAAGACGAGCACATCCCCCTGACCGTCCGGAAGCCGACCGGGGGGCAGTTCCATAAGGAAGTAGCTGGTGATCGGCCCCATCCCCGGCCGCATCCGGCGAAGCCGCAGCGCGGGCTCGATGGTCGCCGCGGTCGTCGAGACGGCCCCGGCTACCAGCCCATCGGCCTGGCCCGCGTGCAGCAGCATCGACCCGAAATACAGCGGGTCGAGCAAGAGCTCGGCAGCCTCCACCGCCGTGCTCTTGTCGGCCGGGCGAGCCGAAAGATATCGGGCCGCGAGGTCGTGCCGGCGCGGGTCCGATGCGGGATCGAGCACCGTCATCGCGGACAGATCGGCACCCACGACCCGGGCCGCATCGACGACCGCCTCGCGCCGGGCACCCAGCAGGATCGGGTCGGCGATCCCCTCGGCGCGCACGCGAGCCGCGGCCTGGACGACTCGAGGGTCATCACCTTCGGGCAGGACAATCCGCGCCCGCCCGGCGCGGGCCCGCTCGCGCAGCCGGGCCGACAGGCCACCGGTCGATGTACTGCCCTCCAAGCGACCCTCCTCATCCCGGTACGGACTCGCCTCCGGCGGCCCAGACAATCGGGGCCACCTCGTGGTCCGAGTGGTTCGAGGCTAGGTCACGCGCTCGCGATCGCCGTCTCGACCTCGTCTGCCGAGATCTCCGGCGAAGTCATCCGGGATCGCGATGTCGCCCTGTGTGGTCTTCGCCGTGAAGGCCGGGGTCTTGTCTCCGATCCGAGGCATCGCGGTCGGTGCATCAATAGTCACGCGTGCGCCGCTGAGTCTCAGCGCAACGTGTCCAGGGTGACGAACCGGTAGCCCTGCGCGCGTAGCCGGTCGATGATCTGCGAGAGCGCATCGGCGTCGAGGGTCGTGTGATCGTCGGGGTTGGCGCCCAGGTGCATGAGCACGATCTCCCCCGGCCGGGCGGCGGCGACGACCCGATTGACAACGGTGGCGACGGACTGCCCGCCGGACGTGCCTTTCCACCCGAGGCTGTCGACGGTCCAGCCGACTGCCTGGTAGCCCTTCCCGCCCACGAGCGTGCGGGTCCGAGCATCGGATTCGCCGAACGGGAACCGGAAGAACGGAATCGGGTCCTTGCCGGTTGCGGTGATGATTGCCGACCGGGTCCGGTCGAGCTGGCTGGCCACCTGGGCGTCGGTGAGCGTCGGGAAGTGCGGGTGGTCCCACGAATGGTTGCCGACCGGCCCGACAGTGGCCAGTTCCGCGACGAGCGCGGGGTAGGCCGCGACGAATTTTCCGGTGACGAAGAAGCTGGCCGGAACCCCTTTGCTGCGCAGCGTCGCGAGGATTCCCGCGGCCCCACGGCTGTCGGCACCCCCGTCGAAGGTCAGCGCGACGACCTTGGCCGAGACTGGCAGCGTGGTGACCACCGTGGCCGGTCGGCGCGCGACGGCAGATGACGAAGACGTGGATGACGTCGACGACGAGGGGGCGGACGGCGGGGACGTCGTTGTTGACGGGCGTGTCGTGGTTGACGAGGTCGTCGTGGTTGCCGAGGCCGCCGTCGACGCCGACACACCTGAGCTTGTCCCGGCCGTCCCGCAGCCTGCGCTGAGGGCCAGGAGCGCCGCACCTATCCAGAGTCTCGCGTGCACGGATCGTCACCTCGCTGCTCTCAAGTCTCCACCGCAAAGACGCCCGACGGGCGGGGCGGGTTGACCGCGGACGTGCGGGAGGGCGGCATACCCCTCCCGTATGCCGCCCTCCCGCAGTCCGCGCTCTTCGCGCCGGGGTCTCAGCCCGCGGCGGCGGCGAACCCTTGGGCGAGGTCGGCGAGGATGTCGTCGATGTGCTCGATGCCGACGGCCAACCGGACCAGCCCGGGGGTCACGCCGGCGGCGAGCCGGTCGGCGTCACCGCCCTGGGAGTGGGTCGTGGACGCGGGGTGGATGACCAGCGAGCGCACGTCACCGATATTGGCCACGTGCGAGTGCAGGGTGAGCGCCTCGACGAACGCCTTGCCCGCCTCGAGCCCGCCCGCGATCTCGAAGGCGAGGACGGCACCGGACCCCTTGGGGCAGTACTTCTGGGCCTTGGCGTATTCGGGGCTGTCCGGCAGGGACGCCCACCGCACCGACTCGACCTGGGCATGGCCCTTGAGGAAATCGGCCACCTTGGCGGTGTTCTCCAGGTGCCGGTCCATGCGCAGCGACAGGGTCTCGACGCCCTGGCTGATGAGGAAGGCGTTGAACGGTGAGATGGCCGGGCCGAGGTCACGCAACAACTGCACGCGAGCCTTGAGGATGAAGGCGAGGTTGGCGCCCAACGCGCCTCCGACCCCGAGATCGCGGGCGAAAACCAGCCCGTGGTAGCTCTCCTCGGGCGTGTTGTAGTTGGGGAACTTGGCCGGGTCCTTGCCGAAGTCGAAGGTGCCGCCGTCGACAATGACGCCGCCGATCGAGGTGCCGTGACCGCCCAGGTACTTCGTCGCCGAGTGGATGACGATGTCGGCGCCCCACTCCAGCGGGCGGATGACATAGGGCGTGGCGATGGTGTTGTCGACGATGAGCGGGACGCCCGCCTCATGGGCGATCGCCGCTACTCCCTCGATGTCGAGGACCTCGACCTTGGGGTTGGCGATCGTCTCGCCGAAGAACAGCTTGGTGTTGGGCCGGATGGCCGCGCGCCATGAGTCCAGGTCGGCGGGGTTCTCGACGAAGGAGACCTGGATGCCGTACTTGGGGAGGGTGAACTTGAGCAGGTTGAGGGTTCCGCCGTAGAGGGACGGGGACGCCACGACATGGTCGCCGGCCTCGGCGATGTTGAGGATCGCCAGGGTCTCGGCGGCCTGACCGGAGGCCACGAGCAGGGCAGCCAGGCCACCTTCGAGGGCGGCGATCCGCTGCTCGACGGCGTCCTGCGTCGGGTTCATGATCCGGGTGTAGATGTTCCCGAATTCCTTGAGCGCGAATAGGTTTGCTGCGTGATCAGTGTCGTTGAAGACGTAGGACGTCGTCTGATAGATCGGCAGGGCGCGGGCGCCGGTGGCGCTATCGGCGGACTGGCCGGCGTGGATCTGCTTGGTTTCGAATGCCCAGGTGTCGCTCATCAGCGGGTGCTCTTTCGTGCCAGGGAGTCGCCGCAGCGACTCCGCGCTTGCCGACGGCCCGGTCGGGCGCCAGCCTGGTCTTCACCCGGGGCACCCCATCGCGGATGGAAGGGTTGCCGGTCAGCGAGCCGGGGCTTGTCGCTGACACTCATGACCTAGTGCTGAGGTTACGTCAGCCGTCCATGCCTCGACACGTCCGTCTCTGAATCTGGACGGCTCGAGGTCGGGCACTGTCGGCACATCGGGGAGACCGTCGATGCCCTTGGCAGTCCAGAGCGCCGGGGTAGCATCGCCGGATGACCACCGCGTTGGCGTCCTGGAGCAGGCGACGTTGGCTGGCGGCCCTCGGCGCGGCCGTTGTCACCGGCCTGGTCATCGGGGTGCCGACGGCGCTCATCCCGACCCCCGTCTTCGGCCGGGAGGTCCCCCCGACTGCTTGGTCGTGGCCGGTCCTCGTGGTGACCAGCGTGTTGAGCGGGTTGCTCTTCGCGACCTACGTCCGCGAACCTGGCGCCGCAGCGGCGGGAGCGTCGGAGCCCGCCGCCGAAGGCACCCGGGCCGCCGGGATCGGCGGATTGCTGTCGTTCCTCGCCGTCGGCTGTCCGGTCTGCAACAAGATCGCGCTGATCGCCTTGGGCTACAGCGGGGCGCTGCAGTGGTTCGCGCCGCTGCAGCCCGTTCTTGCTGTCGTCGGCGTCGCGCTGCTCGCCTGGGCCTTGCGGGCGCGCCTGAACGGCGCGGTCGCCTGCCCCGTCCCCGTGTCCTGACGGGAGGGACGACCGGATGACCGACCTCGACCCGAGCGCACCGACCAGCGGGATCGGCATCACCGAAGAGGTCAAGCAGGCCAGCCGCCTGTGACGTATGCCGCCGCGGCGGCATACCGGGAGCGCATGGTGGGCACACGGCATACGGGCGGGCACTGGGCATTCCGTCCGCTCGGGTGACGTGCGCGCGCAGCCTCAGACGGTGAGTTGCGGGCGGATGGGGCGCTCGCCCTGGTCGTAGACCAACTCGGGGCGACCGACGAGCAGCGGGTCGGGGACGCCGACGACGTTGACGTCTTTGTCGGGGTAGTCGATCCGGGACAAGATGACGCGCAATGCCTCCAGGCGGGCGCGCTTCTTGTCGTTGGATTTCACGACCGTCCAGGGGGCATCCATGGTGTCGGTGTAGAAGAACATCGCCTCTTTGGCCTGGGTGTAGGCGTCCCACTTGTCCAGGCTGGCCAGGTCGGTTGGCGAGAGCTTCCACTGGCGAACCGGGTCGATCTTGCGCCGTTCGAACCGGCGGACCTGCTCGGCGCGGCCGACCGAGAACCACAACTTAACGAGGATGACGCCCGAGCCGATGAGCATCTTCTCGAACGAGGGGCACTGGCGCAGGAACTCGAGGTATTCCGCGGGGGTGCAGAAACCCATGACCCGCTCGACGCCGGCGCGGTTGTACCAGCTGCGGTCCATGAGGACGATCTCTCCGGCGTGCGGCATGTGCCGGACGTAGCGCTGGAAGTACCACTGGGTGCGCTCTTGGTCGGTCGGTTTCTCCAGCGCGACGACCCGGGCGCCGCGCGGGTTGAGGTGCTCCATGAAGCGCTTGATCGCCCCGCCCTTGCCTGCTGCGTCGCGGCCCTCGAAGACGACGACGACCTTGAGACCCTGGTCTTTGACGTGCTTCTGCAGTTTGAGCAACTCGATCTGCAGGAGTCGTTTGGTTGCCTCGTATTCGGCGAGCTTGAGCTTCTTGGGATATGGGTAGTTCTGCTTCCACGCGATCGGGTCCGGGTCCAGCGGCTCGCCAGGGACGTAGCGCAGTTTCGCGTCGTCGCTCTCCTGGTCGAGGAGCATCCGGTTGCGCAACTCGTCGAGAGTCGCTGTAGCGGGAGTGAATGTTGACGTGGAGTAGGTGAACTCGCCGTCGATCACTGCCTGGCCAAGAGCCTCGGACGGCCTCTGCTCCGGCGCGGGCTCGCCTGCTCCGGGGACCTCGGCGGCGTTGGTGGCTGCGGTGACTTCGGGCATCATCGTCCCTTCTCGGCTGCGTTGTGAAGAGGGTAGTCGGTCGCCTTTCCGGACGACAGGGCCCCCCGTGGTTGACTGGCCCACATGACCGAAGGCGTTGATGGAGCGGCCGGGCGGGCCGGTCTTCCGGGTGTCTATGGACCGAGTCCGACGTCGTGGGTGCGCGACCAGGTGGCCAAGATTGAGGCGGCGGGCGATACCGCGGCAGTGTCGATCTACGGGCTGCCAGTCATGCTGCTGACCATGCGTGGCAGGTCCACTGGGTTAGTGCGTAAGGTCCCGTTGGTCCGGGTCGAGGAGGGCGGCCGGTATGCCGCCGTCGGCAGTCGCGGGGGTGCCCCCGCCGATCCGAAGTGGGTGGCCAACCTGCGGGCCGACCCCGACATCCTGCTCCAGGACGGAACGACGGTGCTGCCGGTCCGGGCGCGTGAGCTGCGGGGATCGGAACGCGAGGAGTGGTGGCAGCGGTGCGTCGGGGTGTTCGGCGACTTCGCGGCATACCAGACGAAGACGTCGCGCATCTTCCCCATGTTCGTGCTGGAACCCCGCTGAGGGGAGCGCGAGTCGGGCCGGGACCACCTGACGGAACCGACCATTGCTGGCCGACGTCGAAATAATGTGATATCACTTAGATGTCACTTACGTGAGCTCGTCTTCGGAGGCCAGCAGCATGAGCAGCACACCTACCTCTCCTACCTCTCCCACCGTTGACCCCATCGCCGTGCCACCTGCCGGCCGCCCGGTCGGGCACGCGGGAGCCCGGGTCAACGTGACCGAACGGTCGGCCTTCGCGGTCGACGGCTTCCTCGCCCTGCTGGTCGGCCTCGTCCTCGTCGGTCTTGCGGTGTGGCGAATCGTCGTCCTGGCAACCTCCGGGGTGCACAACCCGAGCGCCGGCGACCTCACGCCGATCATTCTCGCCGTGGCACTCGCCGCCCTGGTGTTCAGCGCCGTGGTCGTCATCCAGCCGGGCCAGACCAAGGTCGTGCAGTTCTTCGGCCGCTATGTCGGCACCGCGCGGCGCACGGGCCTGTCCATGCTCGTGCCGTTGACGACCAAGCGCAGTGTGTCGGTGCGGGTCAACAACTTCGAGACCAACGTGCTCAAGGTCAATGACGCCGAGGGCAACCCGGTCGAGATCGCGGCGATCATCGTCTGGCAGGTGGCCGACACTGCCAAGGCATCGTTCGCGGTCGAGGCCTACAAGGACTTCGTCAAGGTCCAGTCCGAGGCGGCCCTGCGGCACGTGGCGACGAGCCACCCTTACGACGACCCGGACGGCCACGGCGAGTCGTTGCGCGGCTCGACCGACGTCGTGTCCGGCGAGCTGGCGACCGAGGTCGCCGAGCGGGTGCGGGTTGCCGGCGTCGAGGTGCTCGAGGTCCGGATCAGCCACCTGGCGTATTCCCCCGAGATCGCCCAGGCCATGCTGCAACGGCAGCAGGCGTCGGCGATCATCGCTGCCCGCTCCAAGATCGTCGACGGCGCTGTGGGGATGGTCGAGATGGCCTTGCAACGGCTGGAGAGCCAGGACATCGTCGTCCTCGACGACGAACGCAAGGCGGCCATGGTGTCCAACCTGCTCGTCGTCCTGTGTAGCGAGGCCAAGGCGTCGCCGGTCGTCAACGCCGGGTCGCTCTACCACTGAGACCGGCAGGATTGAGATTGCGATCCCCGTGACCGAGCCCGCTGAGCAGCAGCCGGAGTCGCGCCGAGCCAAACCGGCCCGTCACGCCGTGCTGCTGCGATTGGACCCGGCCGTGCACTCAGCGGTTGCCCGGTGGGCCGAAGACGAGCTGCGTAGCGTCAACGCGCAGATCGAGCTCATCGTCCGTCGCGCGCTGACCGAGGAGGGCCGTATGCCGCGTGAGGCCCGCCCCCTCCCCCGTCGCGGCCGCCCGACCTTGGACGGCTCGCCAGGTCGTTGAGCTGGCGCCCTGTCTGACTCAAGCGGAGCGGGTGGCGGCTTCGGTGCTTTCGATCTCGCCATCGACCCTCCAGATGGCGCGTGGCGTGGCCACGGCGACGGCCAGGAGCGGCATCCCGGCGTCACGGCATACAGTCGCGGCGGCCTCGTGCCACTCGCGGTCGGCGTCGACGGTCTGCACTCGCCCGGGGCGAGCGATGATGACGACAAGCCCCAGGTCGGGGAAGTGCGTGAACGGCGCGAAGACCGCAGCCTTGTTCCGGTATGCCGAGTCGTCCAGATCCGCGATGACGCACGGTTGGGCGAGTCGGCCGTCGGCTTCGCACAGCAGGACATAGATGGCGCCGGCGCGGCGGTCTGCCTCACTGGCCAAGAGGTCGACGGCGTCGGTGAAGATCGCCGGATCGGTGATGGGTCGTTGCGGCCAGTCGGCCGGAAGGTCCTGGAAGCTCATGTCTCCACTGTGCCCGGATCCGCGATCACGCCGCAGAAGTTATCCACAGGCTCGGCTTCCCCCCGCCGAGATTGACATTGCGACCGTTCGGCCCGGCGTGTCCTGCACCCAATGTCAATCTCGGCGGGAGGAATCGGCGGGAGGAATCGGAGGGAGGGCAGGCGGACTGTGACAGCGGGTGGGGCCGGGCTTCCCCTCAGGCCCCACCCGCTGCGTCTCGGGGTGGTGTGGCGCCCCGGTCACCCGGGGCACGAACTCACATACTGGTAGGGGTGCACTATTCGGGGTGAGCACAGTTCTCCTTTCGCAGCCTGCGAGTTCTCGACCCTGGAATGACCGACGCGGCGTCCGCACCGCCGGGGGAATGCTCACAGGGAGGGCATCGTGTGAGCGCGGGCGGTACTTCAGATACTCGATGGGAACTTCCTGGTCCGTGCTCTAGGGTGGTGGGCATGTTGGTTCAGGGCACTGCCTCGCTGCGCCTGCGCAGCCGCTGACGGCGGCGAGCAGCACTTCTCTTCGTGACGCTCCCGCCCCCGGAGTCATGCCGGGCGGCCGCTATGCCATGCCCGGCTCCGCCACGAACAACGGAGCGAAGCAGTGCCCACCTACCGCCACGGCCGTCACGAGCACGGCCAGAACTACCTCACCGACCGCCAGACGATCCGACGCATCATCGACCTGGTCCGCGACACGTGCGGACCGATCTTGGAGATCGGACCAGGCGAGGGCGCGTTAACCCGCCCACTCCTGAGCCTTGGTAGACCCGTCCACGCCGTCGAGATCGACCCCCGTCTCGCCCGAAAGCTCAACCAAGAGCTTGGTCTCGCCACGATCACCGAGGGCGACTTCCTCAAGCACAGGATCCCTGACTATCCGCACGTGCTCGTCGGGAACCTCCCCTTCCACCAGACCACTGCCATCCTCCGCCACATCCTGCATGCACCCGGGTGGACCGACGCGGTGCTACTCGTCCAGTGGGAGGTTGCCCGACGACGGGCCGGCGTGGGTGGAGCCAGCATGATGACCGCTCAATGGTCACCATGGTTCGAGTTCACCCTTCACGGTCGCGTGCCGGCCCGAGCGTTCACCCCGGCTCCGGGAGTCGACGGAGGCCTGATGGCGATCCGGCGCTGCCCAGACCCGCCCATCCGCATGCGCGATCGTCGCCGCTTTCAGGCCCTTGTCCATCGGGTGTACACCGGTCCGGGACACGGATTGGCTCAGATTCTCGCTCGCAATACCGCCCTCGGAAGTCCGAAGGACGCCACGTCCTGGTTGCTCAAGCACAGACTCGCGGGATCCGACGTGCCCAAGTCGATGAGCACGATGGCATGGGTCGACCTGTTCCGCACGACGGGGACGTCTCCGCCACCGACACGCACCAATCGCGGTCAACGCAGCCGCCGGCGAGGTTGACGACCGACGGCGGGAGGCCTGGCGCCCGCGTGGATCCTGAGGTAAGCGCCTGGCGGTGTTCAACCCGACCAGCGTTCCTCACGCCGGATCCTGAGCTCGGCGCAGGACGACGTACTCAGTCCACTGGCGCTCGACCAGGGCAGCCCACTGGGAAGCGGTGGTGTGTGCCAGGCCGAGGTAATCCGCGAGTACGGGGACGGGCAGCTCCTTAGCGAGATGCGCGAGTGCGGCGTTCCTGGAAGGACGGACTCCGATTCCCAAGCACTGCTTCGTGCGTGCTGCCAGACTGCCGGGGTTGAGGTGTCGGCCGGGGTGTTGACCGGGGAAGAGCCAGCCGCTCATCGACTCTTCGGCCACTTTCCGCTGCTGCAGCACGAGATCCGCTAGAGAGTCAGGGAGGTGGATCGGCGTTCGCCCGACGATGAGTTCGACGCGGCCTTCATGTTCGACGACCTGTTCCACGCTCATCGTGGTCAAGGCGGTCGGCCCGAGGGCGAAAAGGAGAAGGAGGGCGCCAGCCACACGGATGTTTAACGGAAGTGAGGAGTCGACGATGCACCGGTGAAGCGTCTCCCAGCGCCGATCCGTGGGGAGGAACTCCGATGGCTGGCTATGTCGCCGCAGCGGTACCCGCAGCTCGTCCACCAAGCCTTGGCGATGGGCCCAGCTGATGAAGTCACGGATCTCCACGCGAGCCGGCGGTCCATTGGCGAGCCAACGGTCGAACCCCGACTGCGACAACTCTTGGAGCCCATGCCCTTCGGCTTCCAGCCACGACAGAAGGCGTAGGGCGAGGAGGAGACGTTCGCGTGCGTGATGACGAGTTGCCGGGCGGTGAGGGCGCCCCTTCGCCCGTCGCAGTACGTGCCACATCGCGTACCGTCGAACGATCGTCTGGTGCTGGGGCTGTACGGCGCCAAGTCGCTGGGTCAGCCACTCAAGGGTGTCGTCTAGTTCCGATGCACGACCTGGCAAGACTCCGGTGAACATGAGAAGTGCTCGAAGGAAGTTGGCGGCTGCGGTGTTGTTCTCGGCATCGAGCGCCTCGTGGCTCAGACCTTTGCCGTTGAGGAGTTCGCGAAGGATGGCCGCGGATCGGCTGCGCGTCCAGCCAATCGCGGTCATGGGGCGGTTCTCGATGTCGAAGTAGTCCAGCAGCGGTCTGAGGCTCTCAACCACATCACCGTCGCGTGAGATCACAGACATCAGTTCTTCCTGAGCGGTGCACCTGGACATCGTCCACGAGAGTAGGGAGCAGCGAGGACACCGCAGGCGTGGCAGGTCCACGGGCGTCGTTGGCCCGCGCATGCACCGCAGATCCGGCGATCACCGCTGGCGATCCCGACCAGGGGTCTACTCTCGCCGCACTGAAAGCAAGGGTGAGGCTTGGTGCGGATCTGTTGGTAGCAGGCGCTGCACACAGGTCCGAGGGGAAGCTCGGCCCACACGGGCGAGGTACGACCGCACGCCCCGCAGGGTCGTTGCGGGCGACTGAGGACGTAGCAGGCGTAACAGAGATGCCCGCCATTGACCCGCCTGACTTTGGGCGACGTGCCCTTGCCACAGTCCCGGCAAGAGACCGGTCTCGGGTCCCAGCATCGGTCGCATAGTCGCTCCCCCCGTGGTCCCCGCCGGGGGACCTGCGCGTGCTCTCGACCGCAGTCAGAACACGCCTGCTTGTGGTGACGCTTGTAGCAGGCCCAGCACAAGGCACCACCGGCGACGTTGAGGCTCTTCACCGTGTGCGTGCGCCCGCAACTCAGGCAGACGAAGCTCTCCCGCGGTCGGCAGGTCTGGCACAGGGGCTCGCCACCTGGAGTTCGGGCTGCTACGGGGTTGACCCGGCCGCAGAGGGAGCATTCCTGGCGACGCGCCGGATCATGCCTGATGCACGCCGTGCAGACCAGGCCATCCGTGGAGTGGCGGCCGCCGACTGGCCTGATGCGGCCGCAACGCCCGCAGGGGACAAGCCGATTGGCGAGATAGCAGGTGCCGCAGACTCGGTCGCCGTTGGCGCCCCAGCGGTTGAGAACCACTTGACGCCCGCAACCCGAGCACTTGGCTGGGACGACGAGCCCTGGGTGTGTCTCGGCAAGGGCCTTGAGAAGGCGCAGGCGACTTGCAGGGCCGTCCGATCGTCCTGACACCAGAGCATCGGGGTGGCTGTCCAAGTAGCTGAGCAACTTGGCTTGGACCTTGGGGTACAGGTTGAGCCCACCGAGAATCTCGGCAACAGAGTCCCGGACGTCGGGGTTGTCCAGCAACCGACAGATCGCCTCGACCAGCCGTGGATCAGTCGGCCAGGAGAGCACGTCATAGACCCTTGGGCCGCCGGATTGTCGTGCGTCGAACGGGAGGTTGCTCACGAGCTGCCGTCGTGCCGGTCTTGGCAACCTCCCGATTCACCACCGACACGCTGATGAGGTCTCCCGGCCCACACCCGAGGATGTCGCACAGCGCTGCGAGGGTGTCCATGGACAGCCGCTGCGGCGGCTGGGTCACCAGCCGGTAGACCTGCTCCCGTGATAGATGAATGCCTCGCTCCTCGAGGAGTGGAAGCAGGTCGCTCGTTTGGAACATGCCATGCGTTGCCATGAGCTGGCGCAAGTGCCAGTCATAGCCCATCTTGCGGATCATGAGTGATCTCCCATCGGTGTCGGTCCCGGTCGATGACGCGCTGAAGCAGCCGATGCCGGTAATCGTCTGAGACGCCGGCGTAGACCGCTGTGGTGGAGGCGTATTGGTGGCCTACCTGGTCCTGAACGAAGCGTTCCGGGTAGTCGAACTCGATCAGGTGGGTCACGTAGGAGTGGCGGAGCGAGTGCAAGTCCAGTTCTCCGGGCAGGCCCGCTTCCTCGCGGGCGTCGTTGAACGCTCGGTTGATCGACCTCAGAGAGAGACGTCCAGCTCGCTCGGAGAGGAACAGCGCAGGGTGGCCCGTCGGCCCGAACATCGGTCTCAGTTCATCGATCCACTGCCGCACCGAGGCAACGACCCAGTCCATCTCCGGCACCAGCAATACGGATCGACGCTTCGGAGGACCGCCACGCGAACTCTTGCCCCATCTCACGAACAGACAGCCCGCCTTGCCGTACTCGGGCACCTTGGGGTTGCCGTGGAGATCGGCGAGGTCAAGGCCCCAGAGCTCGCGGCGTCGAAGCCCAAAGGCATACACCACCTTGAGGACGATGGCGTCACGCTGCGCGGCGATCGCGCCTTTCCGGCCTCGGCAACGAATGCTCTCCACGAGACCGTCAGCGGCGTCGAATAGTGCCTGAACCTCGTCGTAGGTGAGTGGGCGGCGTCCGGGGTCGCCTTCGTAAGGCGTGGTGTGGTGGTAGCTGTTCCACTCGGTGACGACCTGGGTCGGGGCAGACCCGAACTCGTCCTTGCATCGGCTTACCCACTCGTAGTCCGCGCTCGTGACGTACTCCAGGAAGATTCGCAAGGCTGCTTGGTAGCCGCGGATCGTCGTCGGTCGAGCCCCGACCAGGCTGGTGACGAAGGCTTCGAACTCGGTTGCTGTCCACTGCCATGGGTACTGGTTGGTGTACTCCGCGAAGCGCCTCACGACAGCCAGCCGGCCCTCGATCGTCGAGGCCTTCAACTGCCGCGACCTCTGTTGAGCGGCCCACCCTTCCTGCATCGCGTCGAAGACGATGCGCTCGGGATCCACAGAAGGGGCAACCCCGGGGAATCGTCCCGCAACAACGTTCGTCACTGTTGCATTATATGCATCATTGATGCGGATGGATCACCCAAGGCCTGCGGGCCAAGCGTCGCGCCCCTGCTCTCGCTAGCTGTCCAGGGCCTGCCAGTCCTCCAGTGCTCTGATGACGACTGGCAGGTATCGCTGGACCTGTTCGCGATCGCTCTCCTGTTCTCCCTCCGGGAGGTTGACAAACGGCGTCTCGATCTGCCGCTCCCACCTTGCGACAAGATCTGGTGGGATGACGAGGGACCCATCGTCACGTCGTTGGCAGTGGGCATGGACGTAGCGTTGCCAGTGGGCCCATCGCTCGTGCTCGATCGAGGCGAGCCGATCGAGGATCCTCTTGCTCTCGAGGACCTGTCGGATCCTGTCGCTCTCGGACATTAGATGAGCTCTTGGTTGACTAGTCCCCAGTAATGCTGACCAAGGACGGTCAGTTCGCAAGCCTTTGAGTTCATCGCTGCGTGCCACATGTGCTTCTCCCCAACGGGCCGTACGAGGTTGACCTTTGCGAGTTCCTGCAAGATCGCGAAATCTGCGTTCTTCAGGGGATCCGGCAGCGGAGTGCCCGGGGGCTCGCTCCCATTACGCTCGGGCTCGTAGGACGGATCCAACGGGAGTTCCAACGCCGGGTCCTGAAACAGCTCGGTCAGCCTCTGCAAAGCTGTCAATGCGATCGGAGCTTCTGCCTTTCGCAGTGAAACGAAGCGCTCAACGTTGGTCTTGAAGACCGGCCGCTGGGCCCAAGGCCCTAGCGATTGATCGACATGTGCGTACACACTGCCCGGCGTAACCTCACCAACCAGGTTAGCCGCGGCACCGCTGAGAGCATCCACGAGGAGGTTGGTGAACACCCCAGAACCATTCGATTCCAGTGAATACTGTTTCGCCGTTGACGCGGTGAGAATCGTCACGCCGTCCTTGATCTCGGCAAACGCGGGAGAAATCGGATTGTTCCCCGCTCCTCCGCTGTGGCAGCAGTCGAGGATGATGACCTTGTTCTCCGCCGGGGACTGACTGGCCAACGTCATCACATCGCTGAGGGCGAGTCCGTCATGGCCGTCAGCACAGTCGCTAGGGCACAGGAATCCGCCCGTGCTGTCGATATAGCCGTGGCCCGAGAAGTAGAACAGCGCGATGTCGGCCTTGTCCCGAAACAGTTCCTGGACGGATTCGCGCAACTCGGTTCGCGACACGGCACTATCCTCGCTCGTCGCCACAAGCAACTTGGGCTGAGTGAAGTTCGTGGTCCCGTCGGCGTGCCGGTCCAGGACCCCCTTGACATTGTGCGCGTCATTGGCTGCTCCGTGCAGCGATACTATCGACTCGTAGTAGTCGATCCCCACGATGAGTGCCTTACGCATAGCTCAGAGCGAGTCGATGAAATTCGCCACGTTAGCGTCGGTCCATTCGACGGTTTGGACGCCCGCCAGCGCAGTCCGGTCATTGGAGTAGATCCAGATGCCTCGGATCTTCTTCCCCTCCTCCTTGGCGCACTGGATCTCCCACTTCTGACCAGATGACGTGAGCGAGTTCTTACTGACCAAAGCCACAATTCCGTCGGAGCGGCGAATCCGGGTGCGGACCTTTTCTTTCCACTCAGTGTCGTACGGCTTCTTGACCGACATGTCGATGAACTCGTAGGGGTGGCGCGGGTGCAGGGATTGTCCCTTGAAGAGGTCCCGCATCCTCTCGTCTTCGATCGCGAACGCGACGAATACAACCTTCTTGTCGGTCATGATTACTCTCCCATCGCGGCTAGGGCGTGAATGGCCCCGCAAGTTACTTCGGTTGAACAGGGCTCGATCGACTGTAACCTCGTCACGAGATGTTGGGGCCGCCCGCTGGACGAGCGGCCCCAACGTTGCATCCGTTGAATATGGCTCGCTTTCAGCTGCAGCCGCTGGTGCTGCCGCAGCCTTCGCAGACGTAGCAGGATCCAGCGGGGCGCATCTTGGTCCCGCAGGTCATGCACATGGGAGCGTCGGCGGCCTTGCCCTGGAACTTGGCCAGCAGGTCCTGCGACGAGTGGATCTCGATCGACACCTCGCGAGCCGACGCGGCTCCGGCGCCGGAGATGACCTCATCGGCGTGGTCGACCGCTGTGCCCTGGGCAGCCGAGGTGACTGCCGAGGCCTGGGCCGCCACCGACCCTCGTGCGGCCGCATCAGGCCCGGCACCGGTCGAGATCGGCTTCTCCGGTGCCACCGGCGAGTGTCGGACCATCGACTGCGCCGATGCTTCCAGCTCGTCCTCGTAGTCGTCGTCCGAGGCGTCGGGCGCGGCATACGAGCCGGTCTCCAGGTGCCGCGCGCGCTCCTCGGCCGTGTGGATCCCCATGAACGAGCGGGTCTCGAAGTCGAGGTAGTCCAGCGCCAGACGACGGAAGACGTAGTCCATGATCGACTGCGCCATCCGGATGTCCGGGTCGTCGGTCGGGCCGGCCGGCTCGAAGCGCAGGTTGGTGAACTTCTCGACGAAGGTCTCCAACGGCACCCCGTACTGCAGGCCGATCGACACGGCGATGGCGAACGAGTCCATGACGCCGGCCAGGGTCGAACCCTGCTTGCCGAGCTTGACGAACAGCTCGCCCAGACCGTCGTCGGGGTAGGACCCGGCCGTGAGGTAACCCTCCGCGCCACCGACCGAGAAAGAGATCGTCTGGCTCGGGCGACGCTTGGGCAGACGCTTGCGGACCGGGCGGTATTCGACCCGCTCGACCACCTTGACGACCGGCTCAGCAGCCGCGGCTGCCCCTGCGACCTTGGCGGCCGCCGCGTCCTTGGCGGTCGACCCACCGTCGGACAGCGGCTGACCGACCTTGCAGTTGTCGCGGTAGACCGCCAGGGCCTTGATGCCCAGCTTCCAGCCCTGCATGTAGACGTCGGCGATCTCCTCGACCGTGGCCGTCTCGGGCAGGTTGACCGTCTTGGAGATGGCACCGGACAGGAACGGCTGGCAGGCCGCCATCATCCGCACGTGACCCATCGGCGAGATCGCCCGGGCACCCATCGCGCAGTCGAAGATGTCGTAGTGCTCCGGCTTGAGGCCCGGAGCGTCAATGACGTGACCCTTGTCGGCGATGTACTCGACGATCGCTTCGATGGACTCCTGCTGGTAGCCGAGCTTCTGCAGCGCCCGCGGGATGGTGAGGTTGACGATCTGCATCGACCCGCCACCGACGAGCTTCTTGAACTTGACCAGCGAGAAGTCCGGCTCGATGCCGGTCGTGTCGCAGTCCATCATGAAGCCGATGGTGTTGTGGCTGACGAAGCCGCCGGCCACGTAGGTCACGTTGCTCGGGACCGACAGGTCATAGGTCGGCTGCACCCCGCCGTCGACGTTCGCAGCCACGGTCTCGTAGGCAAAGCCAAGCGCGTGGCGCACCCGCTCGTCACCGGTCGCCGCCAAGACCTGCTCGGCAAGGTCACGGCTCAGGCCACGACCCCGGCTGACGGCCTGACGCACGAGGTCCCGCAGGTCATGCCCAATCGGCACGACCTCAAGCCACACCGACTCCGGCAGGTGGATGCGGTCACGGTTGCCCGATTGAGCGGACTCGTGCGTCGCAACCGCCGCGGCCTTGCGACCGCCGAGGAAACCGACCTCGGACCCAAACCGGATCGCGTGGCGGATGTTGCGCAGCCGCAGGACGTGGATCTCCCCGCCGAAGCCGCTCACGGTCTCCCGCGTTGTCGTGGGGTAACCGAGCGCGAGCATCAGACTCCGCAACTCACCGGCAAAGCTCTCCGACGAGGTCGCCACGCTCGGGACACCCTCCAAGACCGTCCCGTCGGCCTCGAACAGCCCGCGCAGGAAGGCCCGGTAGACCGAGCGGTCGTTGGTCTCTAGGACCGCGCTGGGCACGCGCGGGGTCCATCCCTTACCGGCGTGGTCGACGCCGGGGAGGTCTTTGGCGAATCCGGCGGCCTGCCACCAGCGAGCCAACCGCACCGACTGGAGGGTCACCTCCTGGTAGCCGGCCTGCTGGCGCACCACCGGGGTCAGGTTGAACAGACCCTTGCTCAGCACGGCGATGCGCTCGGCTACGTCGGGGTCAGAGTCGGCGACGCAGAGGCGGATCCCCTTGGCGTGCAACGAACCATCACCCATGAAGTAACCGACGAGCTCGGCCAGCTCGGTGTCGACACGCTCCGGAACGACCAGGCTCCGGTCGCCCGCGTAGTAGGCCTGGTCGAGGACCGGCAACGACACCGACCGCGGCGCGCCAACGAGCGTGTCGAGTTGCAGTGGCACCAGGTCGCCGGGGGTGACATCCGCCATCCGCTTCCACACCCACGCCCCGGTGATCTGGTCGACCACCTTGATCCGGTGGGCGAGCGTCCCCTGGATCCGATAGCCGGCCTCAGTGGTGACCAACCGAGTGGGCTCTTCACCGTTGACAAAGAACTTGGTGGCCTCGCGGGCACCCTCGTCCGTGGCGACCTGCATGGACAGGTCCTGCCACTTCGCACCCCAGACATCGCCGATCTCGGACAACCGCTGCAGCCCGCGATCGGTCGTCACCATGGTGTCGCCGGTGAGGCAGCCCGTGGGGGCCAGCACCGACGCCTGCGCGTTGCGGAAACCGTTGCGCTCGCCCAGCTTGACGACCGCGTCCCACGCCTTGGTGGCGGCGTCGTGGATCTCGCGGTCCATGGAGTCATAGGTGCGGACTGAGTCATTGGCCGCTTGGTGCTTGCGCATCACCCGCTGGTGCGCCGTCGCGTTACGGGCGTAACCGGCATACGGGCCGACAACTGCCGCCAACTCGGCGGAGCGCTTGTATGCCGCCCCGGTCAGCAAGCTGGTGATGCTCGCCGCGAGCGAGCGGCCGCCGTCGGAGTCGTAGCCATGGCCGGTAGCCATGAGCAGCGCGCCCAGGTTGGCGTAACCGATGCCCAGCTGGCGGTAGTCCCGGGTGGTGATCCCGATCGACTCGGTCGGGAAATCGGCGAAACAAATCGAGATGTCCATCGCCGTGATGACCAGCTCGACGACCTTCTGGAAGGTCGCAGCGTCGAAGGTGTCGTCCTCGCGCAGGAACTTCAGCAGGTTGAGCGAGGCAAGGTTGCACGAGGAGTTGTCCAACGACATGTACTCCGAGCACGGATTGGACGCCGTGATCCGGCCGGTCTCGGGGTTGGTGTGCCAGTCGTTGATCGTGTCGTCGTACTGGATGCCCGGGTCGGCGCACTCCCACGCTGCCTTGGCGATCTTGTCGAACAACTCGCGGGCGTCGACCTCGCGCAGCACCCGGTTGTCCATCCGGCCCCGCAACCCGAACGAGGTGCCCGCCTCGACAGCCTGCATGAACTCGTCGGAGACGCGGACGGAGTTGTTGGCGTTCTGATACTGCACGGACACGATGTCCTTGCCGCCCAGGTCCATGTCGAACCCGGCGTCACGCAGGGCGCGGATCTTGTCTTCTTCGCGCGCCTTGGTGTCGATGAACTCCTCGATGTCGGGATGGTCGACGTCGAGCACGACCATCTTGGCGGCCCGCCGGGTCGCCCCGCCGGACTTGATCGTCCCCGCGGAGGCGTCGGCGCCGCGCATGAACGACACCGGGCCCGAGGCCGTGCCGCCAGAAGAGAGCAGCTCGCTGGAGGCGCGGATCCGGCTCAGGTTGAGCCCGGCACCGGACCCACCCTGGAAAATCTTCCCCTCCTCCTTGTACCAGTTGAGGATCGAGTCCATCGAATCGTCAACGGAGAGAATGAAACACGCCGACACCTGCTGCGGGCTGGGCGTGCCGACGTTGAACCACACCGGCGAGTTGAACGAGAACACCTGGTGCAACAGGGCATAAGTCAGCTCGTGCTCGAAGAGCTCGGCATCCTCGTCGGAACCGAAGTAGCCGTGCTCCTTGCCCGCCTTCGCATAGGTGAGCACGACCCGGTCGATGAGCTGGCGCAGCGACCACTCGCGGGCCGGCGTGCCGAGCGCGCCGCGGAAGTACTTCGTCGTGACGATCGCACCGGCGTTGACCGACCAGAAGTCGGGGAACTCCACGCCACGCTGTTCGAAGATCGTCTCACCGCTCTTCCAGTTGGTCTGGACGACGTCACGACGCTCCCAGGTCACCTCGTCATAGGGGTGCACGCCGGGCGTGGTGTAGATGCGCTCCACCGTGACGCCCTTGCCGCGTGGGCTCTTGCGGGCGGTCGACCGGTTCGCGGTTTCCGTCATGACTGGGGTCCTCCCTGACTGGTGTCTACGTTCTGTGGTGTCTACGTCTTCGGTGTCTTCGTCGAGCTCGTCTCAAGTGCAGCACCAGCCACCGACAGCCCTCCCGTGCTCATTCCGGGTGTCGGAGCCGGTCGTTCAGTGGGGTGTGTCGGGGGTGCCGCCAGGTCCAGCGCCGAGACTCGTGGAGCCCGCGAGCGCACCGGACGTGGTGCGCGGCATACCGGAGGGGTATGCCGACCCGCCGCCGAGGTGGGCCGGTTCGCGGCCGGTCGCCTCCCGTTCGGCGCGCAGCAAGGTGATCGCGGCCTCGAAGTCCTCGAGGCTGTCGAACGCCCGGTAGACCGAGGCGAACCGCAGGTAGGCGACCTCGTCGAGCTCGCGCAGCGGTTCGAGGACGGCCAACCCGACCTCGTGCGCGTCGACCTCGGCGCTGCCGGTGGCGCGGACCGACTCCTCGACGCGCTGGGCCAGCAGAGCGAGCTGGTCCTCGGTCACCGGACGGCCCTGGCAAGCCTTGCGAACACCGACGAGGACCTTCTGGCGGCTGAACGGTTCGGTCGCCCCCGACCGCTTGACGACCGACAGGCTGGCCGTCTCGACCGTTGTGAACCGTCGTCCGCACTCGGGACACTGCCGACGCCGACGGATCGAGGTGCCGTCGTCGGTCGTGCGCGAGTCGATGACCCGGGAGTCCCCGTGGCGACAGAATGGACAATGCATGTGCGGACCCCCTCCCCCTCGACTCGTGCTGCGGACGTGCTCCCCTGTGGACATTCCTGGGGATGTCCGGTGGACGGTTCCGGTATGCCGTGTGGACAGCGTGTGGGTAACTCACCTGTGCTTGTGGACTACATGTGGATGAGTTACACGCCTGTAACTACTAGATGTAGGGGTAACTGTGTCTTGTCGACCCACGTCCTGTCAAGGGATCTCGCGGAATCCGCATTGGGTCGGGCGTGTCGAATGCGTGGGATCGGTGGCTTCGGGGCCGGCACGGAGGGGGTGGGGCCTGGGCGCCGCGTGGACCTCACATGGGGGACGGCAGCCAGCCGATCCGCAACGGCCGTTCACATCTGGGCGGCGGCTTCCTGGACAGCGGCGACCACGGCGGACACGGCGGCAGGCCGACCACGAGGTCGGTGCGTCCCGCTGCCACCGCGGCGAGGTCCCACTGACTGGTCGAGCCTGGCGTGAGGTATTCCTCGTGCCCCCGGGCGACGATTCCCTGAGACCCGTCCGGCAGGAGGTGCTCTCCGACGCTCAATTGGGTTGCCTCGCGCAGCAGCCCGGGGTCGGCGCCGAAGCGACTCGTCGCCGCGACCACGTCGTCGAGCGCCTCCTCGACGAAGAGCCCCCCGGCTGGCAGCCGCAACTGAGCCACCGAGTCGACCCCGAGCCCCGGCGACCCGAAGACGACTGCTGCCGCCACTGGGACGGTCGCGTCCCGCAGGGCCATCCCGGTGACGAGCGACCCGTAGGAGTGTCCCCACAGCACCAGGCGCGGCGGGTGGTCCGGGTATGCCGCGCGCCCTGACGCAGCCAACCCGCTGAGCAACCGATCCAGCCGTGGCGCTCCGGCTTCGGCCGGACCCCATCCGGCCACCGACTTACCTGGGACGAGCACCTGGCCAGCCTGCGGGGCGGCATACCCGAGCCAGGTGACGCCCACGACGGGGCGACCGTCCCCGGCCGTGAGCGCGAGGAGGTCGGCGCGGTCGGTGGCCGACTCGACCAGCGCCGAATAGCGCGCCAGGTCACCGGCCACGTCGGCCTGGAACCCTGGAACGAAGATCGGCACATGGCCCGCCCGGTCCAGGTCCCCGGTGGTGACCGCGGCGGTGAGCACCTCCCCCTGCTGGTCCAGGCTCAGCAGTTGCCGAGTCCGCCCGTCGTCGCTAGCCAGGAGAGCTCGAACTGCGGCAAGTCCGTCCACGGTGGCCCTGACTTCACCGAGTCGACGTGCTCTGGCGCTGTCGCCGGAGTCCAGGTCCGCCTCCCGCAACGCGGCGAACTCACCCGCCATCTGTTGGGTGAGCTGGTCGAGGCGAATCCGGTTGGCTCGGTCCCGCGCCCAGGCCGGCAGCCCGTCGGCCGGCCCCACCCAGTCGGGCCGCTCGCTGATCACCCAGTCGCGCTCCGTCGTCGTGAGACCCGCGAACCAGGCGTTCGCCGCGGCCGGCGCGGCCGGCGGCGGGAAGACCGTGATCTCCGGCCACCCGTTGTCGGTCCCGATCCCCTCGGTCAGGTCCGGGCCGACCCGCTCGCCCCACCTGACCAGGACACGCGGACCGCCCGATCCACGAGGTCCGAGCACCTCCTGGGACCCACCGTGGCTCCCAGTGTCGAGCGACACGGCATACCGGTCGGCCGTGGAGGCCAGTCGGGACCGCAGCGTGAGCATCGTCGTTACGTAGTCCCCCCGCGCGCGCTCCGCGATCCGGCGCACCTCCTCGACCGCCCGAGGGTCAGCCGCGGTGGCAGCACCTGGGACGCCGACGACGGCACCGTCGTCCAGCAACCGGGCACCAACCGCCGCCGCGAGCCGCTCGGCGCGCCGGACGGTCCGGGCCGCATCGGAGGCTTGGTCGGCCGCCGCGTGGATCGCCAGAGCGCATCTCGTGAGGCCCTCACCGAGGGTGCGTGCCGCGACCGCGATCTCGGTATGCCGCCCTCCCGCAGTGCCGCTCGCCGGCCCGAACCAATAATCGTGCGACGGGACGAGCCTGGCGGCCGTCGTGGAGATTCCGCGGAGCACGTCGGCGTGGGACGTGAGCCTTGCGGCAACCTTGCGGAGCGTCTCGGGTTGAGCCCGCCGCACATCGCCGATCGTGACTCCGGTCATCGCGACAGACCAGCGTCGACGTCGCGGTAACCCTGCGCCGACCGACCGAGGTCCTCCGCGTGCCTGAGCAGCGCCGTCCGCACCGCGGCCACCGACTGCGCCCATCGACCGTCGCCCGTCCCGGCTATCCCTGACTGCCCAGCGGCGAACCCGGGAAGGCACGCACCGACGGCCTCCAGATCGCGCAGGATCAGGTGGGCCGGAGGCACGGACGTCGCAAGGGCTGCAAGACCGCTGCCCGCGTGGTCCAGTGAGTCGGGGCGTACGCGCAGATACACCGGTGGCTCCTTCCGCCATCGGCTCGATCACCCCAACCCTGAGCCGACTCTAGGCGAGTCGGCTACCCGGCCCGAGAGGTTTTCCACAGGTGGGTTCGTTCACCCACTCCTGTCTCCCGACGCAGTACGTCCCGCCCGCTGCTCAGCGGACGGGACGCACCGGACCCGACAGGGTCGATGCCACGGGGTCGAGGCGTGGCACCGTCGAAGGGCCGCGCTCAGGGCACGGCGGGCACCACCAACAGCTGGCCAGCGTGGATCGCGGGAGTGTTGAGGCCGTTGGCAAGCTGCAGTTGGGCCACCCCTTCGGACACCGATAACTCCGGCAAGTGCGCGACGGCAAGCTCCGACAGGGTCTGGCCAGCTTGGACGGTGACCGTCGCGCGCGCCGGGCTGGCGGCCCGCGCCGCCCCGACCGTGCTGCTCAACAGGAGCAGGGCAACGGCCGCGAGCAGGGCGGCGAGGACTATCCGACCAGCGAGGGTCAGCCGCACCGGAGCGGACCGGGGCAGGGTGTCGACAGCGGCCGACACCGGGGGGACCAGGCGCAGGTGGCCTCGACGATCACGCAGCGGTGCGGTGGCGGGGACGACGTCCCAAGCAGCGAGGGCGCTCATCTGGCTCTCCTTGTCACGGTGGTGCCGCCTCGTCTCCGAGCCGGCCTCGGCCTGTCCGATCGAACGTGCGTCCGACAGAACGTCTGTTCGATGTCTAGCACACTCGTTCGACAAAGTCGAGACACGCCTCGAACAGATGTTTGGCACATGCGTCCGAACGGCATACCCTGTGTGCATGGACGCAAGTCCAGCAGCGACCACCGACAGAGGGGGTCCTGGACCGGCTCCGAAGGGTCGCGACAGGCCTTCCCCCGCCATCCCGGATCACCCGTCTTGCCACCTGGAGGTAGCAGCCATGGCCGAAGTCACCGAGCTCCCCGAGCGCGAGGGCGACGGGCTCACCGTGCGCCAGCGGCGGGTTCTTGAGGTCATCCGCAACTCGGTGGACCGCCGTGGTTACCCGCCCAGCCTGCGCGAGATCGGCGAGGCCGTCGGGCTGACCAGTCCGTCGAGCGTCGCCCACCAGCTCGCCGCCCTCGAGCGCAAGGGCTACCTGCGCAAGGACCCCAACCGGCCGCGCGCCCTTGAGGTCGTCTCCCCGGACGCGAAGGCCACCGACCGTGGTTACCGCGGCAGCACCGGTATGCCGTCCGCCGGCGCCGATTCGTGGGAGCACGGCTCGAACCACGACACCGAAACCGGCTCGGGTGACGCCCGTCCCGAGGCGTCCTATGTCCCAGTCGTCGGACGCATCGCGGCCGGTGGGCCGATCCTGGCCGAGGAGGCCGTCGAGGACGTCTTCCCGCTCCCCCGCCAAATCGTTGGCGAAGGTCAGCTGTTCCTCCTCAAGGTCTTCGGCGACTCGATGGTGGACGCGGCAATCTGCGATGGCGACTGGGTGGTCGTGCGGCAGCAGCCGACCGCCGACAACGGCGATATCGTCGCGGCGATGATCGACGGCGAGGCGACCGTCAAGACCTTCCAGCGCAAGGCGGGCCGGGTGCTGCTCATCCCGCACAACGCGGCATACGAGCCGATCGACGGCCGCGACGCGAGCATCCTGGGGAAGGTCACCGCGGTGCTGCGGCGCATCTGAGATATCGAAACCCTTCATATGTGGAAAACCGTTCGCAAGCATGGTCGTCCGGATGTCACGCTGAGTCGATGAGCACCCGGCTTCCCTTCGCCCGCTATCTCGAGCACCTCGTCACCGAGTCCGAGTTGTTCGCCGCCGCCCTGGTTGGGGTGCCGGCAAATCGCCCGGTGCCGACCTGCCCGGACTGGACGGCGCTCGATCTGGCCCACCACCTCACCGAGGTGCAGTCCTTCTGGACCGCGGTCGTCAGCGGCCCGCTGCTGACCAGAGATCAGGTGCAGCAGGTGCAGACGCCTGAGTGTGCGAGCACCCTTGAGCATCAGGTTGACGACCTGCGCTCCGCCTCCGCCGCTTTGGCCGCCGCGCTCGCCGCGATTCCCCCGGCAACGCCGGCCTACACCTGGTCGGCCGAGCAGACCGTGGGGTTCACCTTTCGCCGCCAGGCCCTCGAAGCCCTGGTCCATCGCCTGGATGCCCAACTAACCGCTGGCGTGCGCACGGCAATGGACCCGCAGTTGTGCACCGACGGCGTTGACGAGGCCCTGCGGGTGATGTTCGGTGGGTGTCCGCCGTGGGGCCGGATCACCCCGACCGGCGGTCCCCCGGTTCGCTTGGTGGCACGGGACACCGGCTACACCTGGCTGGTCAGTCCGGCGCGGTTCACCGGGACCGACACCGACGGGGTATCCCACGACGAGCCGGATATTTTTGTGGCAGAAGCGGATTCAGACGTTTTCGCGTCGGCGTCCATCACGGCGACAGCCGAGGATCTGTTGTGCTGGCTCTGGAGCCGACCCACTGTCGCCCCGGTGGAGCAGGCGGGGGACGAAGCCGCACGGAGCGCGATCACCCAGGTCCTGGAGCAGCCGATCACCTGAGAGCGTCGACGAGCGTCGACAGGATCGGGGCAAGGGGCGCGTCCAAGTGCAGGGTCGCCTCGCCGTCACCGCGCGTCGTCCCTCGCGTGACGATGGCGATCGGTATGCCGCGTGCCGCCGCCCGCCGGACGAAACGGTAGCCCGACATCACGGCGAGCGACGATCCGAGGACCAGGACTGACCGACTGGCATCCACAGCGGCCAGGCACCGTTGGACCCGCTCGCGCGGCACCGACTCGCCGAAGAAGACCACGTCGGGCTTGAGGGTGTCGGCCCCGCACCCGAGGCACACCGGAGCGCGGAAGGTCTCCACGACGTCATCGGCCAGGACGATGTCACCATCCGGGCGGATCTGGCTGCTGACCTGTGACCCGTCCGGGGCCGCCCCTCGGACCTGGTCGGCGAAGCCCGGATTGGCCTCGGCCAACCTCTCCTGGACGTCTGGGCGTGCGCTGCGGTCGCCGCAGGTCAGGCAGACGACCTGGCCCAGCGAGCCGTGCAGCTCGACGACCTCGGTCGAGCCGGCGCGCTGGTGCAGACCGTCGACGTTCTGGGTGACCAGTTCCCCGACCAGCCCGAGCTGTTGGATCCGTGCCACCGAACGGTGCCCGTCGTTGGGGGCCGCCTCCCGGAACCGTTGCCAACCGACGAACGACCTGGCCCAGTAGCGGCGGCGCGCCGCGCTGGAACCGGCGAACTCGGCATACTGCATCGGCATCACCCGGCGGACCCCGTCGCGGCCGCGGTAGTCCGGGATTCCCGAGTCGGTGGACAGCCCCGCCCCGGTGAGCACGAATACCCCGCCCGCGCGCACCTGCTCGACGAGGCTCCTCACGCGCTCGGGCGTGTCGGCCACCGTGTCGGGGTGCGCGGCATACGACATGCTGCGCAAGTATGCCGCGGCCCAGTCATTACGCGCGCGGCTCATCCGTTGGGACGCGATAACCGGACGTTATGATCGGCCCATGATCGACGCAGCCGGCCTTAGGGTCATGAAGGCCATTGCCGACGAGGGCAGCTTCACCGCGGCGGCGACGTCCCTCGGGTTCACCCAACCGGCCATCTCACAGATGGTTCGGCGCCTTGAACAGCGCACCGGCACCGCTCTGGTCGAGCGGCTGGGGCGCAACGTCCGGCTCACCGAGGCCGGCGAGGTGCTGGCCCGGCACGCCGTCACCGTGCTTGCGGCCCTCGACGCGGCCGAGGAGGAGGTCGCGGCCATCGCGGGGCTGCGCTCCGGCCGGGTGCGGCTCATGGCCTTCCCGTCCTCGTCGGCCTCGCTCGTGCCGAGGGCGCTGGCCCTGCTCAAGGCGCGCTACCCCGAGGTCTCGGTGCGCTTCTCCGAAGGCGAGCCGCCAGAATCGCTGGCCGCGTTGCGGGCCGGGGACTGCGATCTTGCGGTGGCGTTCGCCTACGAGGGGACCGACGTAGGGCGGGGCGAGGACCTGGACGCGTTCGTCATTCGGCCCCTCATGGAGGACGAGGTCCGCTTGGCCATGCCACCGGATCACCCGCAAGCGGGCCGGTCGGTCGTCAACCTTGCCGATGTGTCGGAGGACTCCTGGATTGCGGGGTGTCCGCGCTGTCGGGGGCACTTGGTGTCGCTGGCGCACGGGGCGGGCTTCTCCCCCAACGTGGCGTTCGAGACGGAGGACTATGTCGCCGTGCTGGGGCTGGTTAGGGCCGGGCTCGGCGTCGCGTTGGTCCCTGACCTCATCCTCGAAGCCGCCCACGAGGACGGCATTGTGGCACGCCCGCTGACGCCGCCGTCGCGTCGGCAGATCCATGCGGTGACGACCGAGGACCTGCAACGGGTCCCTGCCGTCGCCGCAACGTTGGAGGCGCTGGAGGAGAGCGCTCGGTCGCGGTCGACACCACTCGTCCGCCGCTGACCCGCTCCCCGGACCTCCACCGAAGCGGACACCCTGTCCACATCCCGGGCACCTCTCATAAGTCTTGATTATTGGATCCATAATCCACGCATGGATCTGCGTCCCGGGTTTCCGTCCGTCGTCGATGAGGTGACCGTCCGTCTCGTCGCCGCCGTCGTGTTGATCGTCGGCATCGTCGCCTTGGTCTCGGGAGCCTGGTGGCTGTATGCCGTCCTCGCCGTCGACTTCTTCCTACGCAGTGTGTTCGGGCCTCGGCTCAGCCCGATCGCCCAGCTCGTGGTGCGTACGGTCCGACCGCGGGTCTCCGCGGGCGGTCGTCCCACTCCGGGAGCACCTAAGCGGTTCGCCGCCAGCATCGGTGCGGTCCTTACCTCGTCGGCAACCGTGTTCGCCCTCATCCAGGCAGCCACCGGATCGGCCAGCGCAGCCACGGCCATCTTCGCCATCGGGGCCATCATGGTCGTCTTCCCGGCCCTGGAAGCTGCCGCCGGGATCTGCGTCGGTTGCGTCGTTTTCGCCCAGCTCATCCGGCTGGGGTGGGTCCCCGAGCGGATCTGCGTGGAGTGCGCGGACATCACCCGTCGCGCGGCGCTCGCGACTCAGCAGCCGGCTTGAGCAGTCGGTGCCTCCGCCAGCCCCGCCCACTCCTGTCATCAGCCGGGCTCTTCGACTCGACGTCGAGCGCCGCTGACGACGCACCAGAGTCACGGACCGCGAGCGGCAACGAGCAGGGGTCCATCGGCAGGCCTGCGTATTGCGATGTCGCCGTCGGTGTCGGTGCGCAGGATCTGAATGCCTCGGGCCGCCAACCCAGCCAGGGTCGAGGGCGCAGGGTGGCCGTAGTCATTGCCAGCGCCCACGCTGATGACGGCGACGGCAGGCTGTAGGGCATCCAGCAGGGCCGGTTCGGTGTTGGCCGATCCGTGGTGGGCAACCTTGACGACGTCGACCGACCAGCCGGGGACCTCGGGGTCGCGCCGAATCAATCCGAGGATCGCCCGTGCCGCTTCACGCTCGACATCTCCCAAGAGCACCGTACGCAGGCCGGCCACGTCCACGGTCATCACCACCGACCCGTTGTTGGGGACCGAGCCATCGTGGATCACCCTGGCGGGCCACCACACCCGCGCCGTAACGCCCGGCCACTGCAACCGATCGCCAGCGACCAGCGGGGTGATCGCCACTCCAGCACGTGAGGCCCAGTCGCGCACCTCACCCACCTGGAATGCTGGGTTCTCCACCGGTGAGGTGAGGATCTCGCGGACCTTTCTGCCCCGTAACGCTCCGGGCAGGCCGTCAACGTGGTCGGCGTGGAAGTGCGTCAGGACGACCGCGTCCAAGATTTGAACGCCCAATCGCCTGAGGCAGCCGTCGACAAGCGCCGGATCCGGGCCGACGTCGACGAGCACCGCGTGGGCAGGGCTCGTTGCCAGCACCAAGCTGTCCCCTTGCCCCACATCGCATGCCACCATGGACCATCCGGCCATGGGCCACCCCACATCACGAGTCGGCGCCGCCGCGGCTAGCGACACCGCCACCACCGAAAGCGCCGCCACCGGCCGCTGCAGCGCCCGGAAGCGCACCCACGGGCCGGAAACCAGACCGAGGACGAACAGCATGGCAAGAAGGAGGGCACCCGGAGGGCCGGCCGGCCATGGAACGGCGCCGAACGGCATACCGGCTCCGGTTCGGGCCACGGTTGCGATGGCGAGCGTGGGCACGGCCGCCAGCCACGCGACCAACGCCGCCGCGTCGACCGAGACCACCGATAGGACGGCCGTCCCCACCCCGAGGATGGTCGCGGGGGCGACGAACGGATCGGCCACGAGATTGGCCGGAACGGCCACCAACGACACCGTGGCCTGCAACAGGACAACGACCGGAGCGCACATCACTTGGGCCGCGACAGGGACCGCCAACGCCGGGCCCCAACTCTTCAGCTTGCGCGGCAGAAGTCCGCCGATCCGCTCACCCCACGGACGGGCCAAGACGAGCAAACCCAGCGTTGCCAGGACCGATAACGCGAAACCATACGAGCGCGCCAACCAGGGATCCCAGCACAGCAGCAACACCACGGAACCTCCGAGCGCCGGGACTCCCACTCGTCGGCGCGACATGCCCATCCCGGCCAAACCAACGGCACCCATCACGGCCGCCCGGACGACGCTCGGTTCTGGCCGCGCTAGGACGACGAACCCACCCAGCACCGCCAGCGCGAGCGCCGGACGCCAGCGGCGTCGAACGCCCACGATCCGGGCCAATCCCATGGCAGCCGCGAGCACGATCGCGACGTTTGAGCCGCTGACCGCCGACAAGTGGGACATCCCCGTAGTGGTCATCGCTGCAGCGAGGTCGTCAGGGGTGGCGGACGTGTCACCGATGACGAGGGCCGGCACCAGCCCTGCCGCATCCGGTGGCAGGCGCGCTGTCGACGCTCGGAACCGTTCCCGGATGTATGCCGCCCCCTGCGCCACCCACGGCGCCTCGCCGGTGATCTCGGGTGGGCCGGTCGCTCGGAGTAGGGCGACGACATCGTCGCCCGGCTCGGCAGGGGCAAGCCGCCCTCGGGCCACGAAACCTTCCTGCCACTGTAGCCCCGCCCAGGAGGCGTCGCCGACGATGAGGACGGGCGCATCGACCCGGCTCACGGCTCCCCGTGCGGTGACGGTGACCAGCCTGGCCGTAAGGACAACCTGGCTGGCCTCACCGAGCCGATCCGCGCGCGCCCGCATCTGCCTTGGATCGCTCGCGGCCACCCCTTCGACGACAACGCTCGCCCGTTCACCGGCCCACTCCTCGACGGCACCAGCCGTACGAATCGCCCCGTGTCCGGCCAGACATGTCGTCGTCAGGGCTACCGCAGCACCGGTGAGCCCTGCCACCCTCGACCAGGTCCGCGCACCCGCTGACCGCAGCCCGACTCGTCGTCGGCTCGACGTCGCGGGCTGCGAAGGGCGCTGCATCAGGAGCACCGCGGCACCTAGACCAGATACCACGGCCACGGTCGCGACCACCCCGGTGTTCGACCCGGTCCAGAGCAGCAGAACGTCCACAGCCCACGCCGCGAGCGCCGGGATCAGCAACCTCACATCGACGCGCCCCGCAGCTGGGCTCCCCGGCGCGTTCACACGGTCACCTTGGGAGTGAGTTGGGCCAACAGCTTCTCTCCGATGCCGCTCACCTCCCCCAACTCGTCCACTGCGGAGAATCGGCCATGAGCGATCCGCCAATCGAGGATCCGCTGAGCCAGCACCGGACCCACCCCCGGCAAGGTGTCCAGTTGGTCCAGGTCGGCCGTATTGAGGTTCACCGGGCCAGAGGCCACGGCGCCCGCGCCGCTTCCTTGTCTCGCCGCCCCGCTAACCCCTGTTCCATTGGCGCCGGGGAGAAGCTGCTCGCCAGGGGCCGGGACGTGCACTTGCTCCCCGTCGACCACCACTTTGGCCAGGTTGATCCGTTCCAGGTCGGCCGACGCGAGTGCTCCTCCCGCGGCAGTGATGACGTCAACGACCCGGGATCCCTCCGGGACCCGAACGACCCCTGGGTCAGCGACGTCGCCCACGACATGAATGACCAGCCGACGCACAGCGGCCCCTGCATCCCCGGTTGGCGGGAGCGTTGAACCCAAGCCCGAGACCGATCCCGAAGCGAACGCGACGGGCATCGACCGAGCAACTAGCCCGGTCCGGTTCGGGGCGACCGGCACCGGTTCGGCGGCGCGTTCAGCGAACGTGACCCGCAGCGCGAACACCACGCCGGCCACAACGGCGACGCCGAGCACGGCGAGGACCGCTGTCCCCCGTGCCCGCAAACGGGCCCCGGCCAGAGCGCCAGGAACCGTGAACACCGATGGGCTCGGTGCGCGATGCCGTCCCGCAGGGTCGCGCGCCGGGTCGGCACGGAAGTCACCCATGGCCCTCTCCGGGGTCTGCGCACTCGAGGGCGGGCCTTCCTTGACTGGATCCGGCCAGGAAACTGCCCAGGATCGCACCGCGGCGACAATCTCCTCAGCTGGTGCGCCCATGGCGCCAACCGCTGGCCGAGGAGGCGACGGGACCCACCCCGGCGTGGAAACCGGCGCGCCACCTGTCGCCCGCAGCAGTGCCCGCGCGCGCGCCGACAAAGCTCCGTCCAGATCCAGGGTGCGCGCCATGCCCGGACGGTATGCCGCCCGCTCACCAGCCGTTCACGCTCGTCAGGGCAGCTGTGGACGGTGGGACGACGGTCCGGTCCCATGTGGATAACCGCAGGCTGGCACCGGCGCTGACACCGGCGGGGCGACTCAGTCCAGCCGACCCAACGCCCGCAGCCTGGCGATGATGTTCCCGCGATGCCGCGCCAAGATGATGAGGCCGAGCACCCACGCCCAAATCGTCGTCGGTAGGCCGGCGGCTCCAGGCAAATGCCCAGAGGCCGCTAACGCCCCGCCCACGAGCATGACACCCGCGGCGACCAACGACCCAAGCGCCACCCACCGCGACACCGCAAACACGACGACGAAAACGAGAACGAGGGCGACGGCATACCAGGGGTGCACGCCGAGGATGGCACCCAACGCGGTCGCGACCCCCTTACCTCCCCGGCCGCGAAGGTAGGGAGAAAAGACGTGGCCGAGGACTGCCGCGATGCCCAGCAGATAGGCAACCAGGATCCCGTAGAAGTGAGCTGCCAGGAAAGCCGGCAGGAAGCCCTTGAAGACGTCGAGCACCCCGACGAGTATCCCCCACTTGCGCCCGAGCACCCGCCCGGCGTTCGTCGCGCCCGGGTTGCCTGACCCGGTCTGAGTGACGTCGCGACCGAGCATCCGGCCGATCAGCGTCGCGGGGTTGATCCCACCCCAGAAGAACGCGACAGCCGTCATTGCCGCCAAGGCACCCAGCAGCGTCAACACGTCAGCGAGCGAGATCTGGATCGGCCCCAGCGGAAGGGCACCCGCCACCTTGAGCATGCCTACCGACCGCCCTCTCGACGCGGCGACACCGTGATCGCCAGGGTCCCCGGCCCCACATGCGCACCGACGACCGCGCCCAGTTCACCGACCCGGATCTCCCCGGCATCGGCCACCCGCTCGCTCAGCGAATCGGCAACCTCGGCGGCCCGCGCCGCGAAGTCCAGGTGCTGAACTTCGATGTCGACGATCCGGCCGGCCATCCGGGCACGGTCTGCGGCATCCCCGGCCAACTCCACCATCCGCGCGAGCGCCCTGCTCGACGTGCGGACCTTCTCGATCGGCGCGATGTGCCCGTCGGTCAGCGCAAGGATCGGCTTGATCGCCAATGCGGAGCCGAGCAACGCCGCCGCCGATCCGATCCGGCCCCCGCGCCGCAAGTGCTCCAGCGTGTGGACGTAGAACACCACCGTGGCATCGGACGCCCGCGAACGGGCCTCGGCCGCAACGGTTTCCGCATCGGCTCCGGCACCAGCGGCCGCCGCCGCGGACAGGGCGGCATACCCCATGGCCGCCCCGAGCACCCGCGAGTCCACCACGGTAACCGGGATGGGTGACTGCGCGGCGGCCAAGTGCGCGCCCTGCACCGTCGCCGACATGTCCGCCGAAATGTGCACGGAGACAATGGCATCCGCGCCCTCGGCAGCCAGCTGTTCATACATCGCGAGGAACTCCGCCGGCGCCGGCCGTGAGGTCGTCACGGGCACGAACCGGCGCAACGCCTCGGCGAGATCCTCGACGCGCACGTCGACGCCCTCTCGGTGTTCGCGGCCCCCGATGACGACGTGCAAGGGCACGACCCGAATCGGCGCACCCGCCGCTGCCACCTGGGCAGGCGTGAGGTATGCCGTGGAGTCGGTGACGATCGCGACGCCCATCCGGGTGCCTCCTGACCTCACATGGGGACGACGTTGACCAAAGTCGGCGGCCGGACGATGACGGTCCGGATGCCGTCGGCCGTCGCCGCCAACACCTTCTCACGGGCCAGTACCAGCTCGCGCAGGTCGGCCTCGGAGATGTCGGCCGGCACGTCGACCCGATCCCGGACCTTGCCCTTGATCTGGATGACGCACGTGACGGTGTCTTCGATGAGCAACGCCTTGTCGGCCACCGGGAACGGCCCCAGGGCCAACGACCCGATCGCGCCCATCCGCTCCCACATCTCGTCAGCGATATGCGGGGCGACCGGGGCCACCATCTGCACCAACGGCTCCATGACCGAGCGCGGTGGCTCGGCCAGCTTGGTCACGGCGTTGTTCAGCTCGATGAGCTTGGCGATGGCGGTGTTGAACCGCAGTCCCTCGTAGTCCTCGCGGACCCCGGCAATCGTCTTGTGCAGCAAGGTCCGCAACGCCGGGTCCAGGTCGGTCTCGGCCACGTCAACGACCCGGCAACCACCGGTCACCTCGTCGACGACGTTGCGCCACAACCGCTGCAGGAACCGGGCCGAGCCGACGACGGCGCGGGTCTCCCAGGGCTTGGACAGCTCCAACGGACCCATCGACATCTCGTAAATCCGGAAGGTGTCGGCGCCGTAGGCGGCATACATCTCGTCCGGGCTGACCATGTTCTTGAGCGACTTGCCGATCTTGCCGAACTCGCGGCGCACCGGCTGTCCTTGCCACGTGAAGGTCGGCTCGGCCCCGTGCGCCCCAGGCGTCTCAATCACCTCTTCCGCCGGCACATACTGCCCGCGCTCGTCGGTGTAGGCCGGTGCCTGGATGTAGCCCTGCGAGAAGTAGGTCCGGAACGGCTCCTCGCTGGACAGGTGCCCCAGGTCGAAGAGCACCTTGTGCCAGAACCGGGCATAGAGCAGGTGCAGCACCGCATGTTCGACGCCGCCCACATAGAGGTCGACGCCGCCCGGGTCCCGCGTCCCCGCTGGCGCCCCCGGCACGGGGGTGGCCTGCGGCCCCACCCAGTAGCGCTCGTTCTCCGGGTCGACCAATGCCTTGCCGTTGGCCGGGTCAAGGTAACGCAAGTAGTACCAACACGATCCGGCCCAGTTGGGCATGGTGTTGGTCTCCCGGCGGAACCGTCGCACTCCCCGCCCGTCGCCCAAATCCAGCTCGACGTCGACCCAGTCGGCGACCCGCGACAGCGGCGGCTCCGGCTCGCTGCCCGAGTCTTCCGGGTCGTAGGTCTTGGGCGAATAGTCCGGCACGTCCGGCAGGGTCAGCGGCAGCATCGAGTCGGGCAGCGCGTGCGCGACCCCGTCCTCGTCCCACACGACGGGGAACGGCTCGCCCCAATAACGCTGCCGGCTGAACAGCCAGTCACGCAGCCGGCAATTGACCGTTCCGCGGCCGATCCCCTTGTCCTGCAGGTATGCCGTGATCCTCGCCTTCGCCTCGGCCGTCCCCAGTCCGTCGAGGGACACCTCGTCGTTGGCCGAGTTGACAGCGACACCAGGTTCGGTGAAGGCCGCGCCCAACGCCACCGTCCCGGCCCACCCGTCCCCCGCCGTGCCCGCCGGCGCGACGACGTCGACGATCGGCAGCTCGAACGCGGTCGCGTAGTCGTAGTCGCGCTGGTCGCCCGCGGGCACGGCCATGATCGCGCCGGTGCCATAGCCCATGAGCACGTAGTCGGCCACGAACACCGGAATCGGCCTGCCGTTCAACGGGTTCGTCGCGAACGCACCGGTGAACACCCCCGTCTTGGTCCGGTCGTCCATCTGCCGCTCGACATCGCTCTTGCGTGAGGTGGCACGCCGGTATGCCGCGACTGCCGCCTCGGGCGTTCCCGTGGCCGCCGCATCCGCGCCCTTCCACACCTCGCGGGTGCCCTCAGGCCAACCGCCGGCCGGGACGATCAAGTCCACCAGGGGATGCTCCGGCGCCAGCACCATGAAGGTCGCCCCGAACAGGGTGTCCGGCCGGGTGGTGAAGACCGCGATCCCCGCTTGCTCGCCAGCGGCGGTCGGCACCGGGAAGGTCACCATGGCGCCCTCGGACCGGCCGATCCAGTTGCGCTGCATGATCTTGACCTTCTCGGGCCACTCGACCCGGTCCAGGTCGTCGGCCAGCCGGTCGGCATACGCGGTGATGCGCATCATCCACTGGCGCAGGTTCCGTCGGAACACGGGGTAATTGCCCCGCTCCGAGCGGCCCTCGTTAGTCACCTCTTCGTTGGACAGCACCGTGCCCAGGCCGGGGCACCAGTTGACCGGGGCCTCCGACGGGTAGGCCAGCCGGTAACCCTCCAGCACGCGCGCCTGCTCACGTGCCGACAACTCGGCCCATGCCCGCCCCTCCTGCTCGGGCACCGACCGCTCTCCCGACGCCAAGGCGGCGATCAATTCGCTGATCGGCCGGGCCGCCCCACGGGAGCCGTCCGGCCGCACGGCCTGCGGGTCATACCAGCTCTCTCGGATCTGGGTGAAGATCCACTGGGTCCACCGGTAGTAGTCCTCGTCGATCGTCGCGTAAGAGCGCCGGTCGTCGAATCCCAGCCCCAGGCGGCGCAATTGGCGGCGCATGATGACGATGTTGTCCTCGGTCGTCTTGCGCGGGTGCTGACCGGTCTGCACGGCATACTGCTCCGCCGGCAACCCGAACGCGTCGTAACCCAAGGCATGCAGGACGTTGCGCCCCTGCATCCGGTGATAGCGCGAGAACACGTCCGTCGCGATGTAACCCAACGGGTGCCCGACGTGCAGCCCCGCCCCAGAGGGGTAGGGGAACATGTCCAGGACGAGCAGCTTGGGACCCCGCGCGGCGACCGCGTCGGGGGCGGCCCACGGCCCGGCAGGGTTGTCCGCGTGGAACACCCCGTCCCGTTCCCAGCGGTCCTGCCACGCCTGCTCGATCGTGTCGGCCAGCGCGGCGGTATAGCGGTACGGCGTCTCGTCGCTCATCGTGCTCTCTTGTCCTCGGGCGTGCTCTCGTGGTCGGTCCGGTCGGCGTCCGGTGCCTCATGGGCAAAAAGAAACCCCTCACGCAGGAGGGGATGCCGCGCTGACGTCCGACTGCTCAACGCGGCTCGATAAGAAGCTGGGACCGTGCCACGCGCCCCAGGGTAGCGCACCTCCCCCGGGCCCTCCGGCACTGATTTCGGTATGCCGCCCGCACCGCTCAGCTGCGCAGCATCCCCAGGACGATGAGCAGCTGACCCACGTGGTAGGTGACGTGGACGACCAGATGGGCCCACCCGACCGACCGGACGAACCGGTTGTAGGCGATCACTCCGTCACTCAGTAGGAACAACGTCGCCCCGATCCCGACGATCGGCAACCCCGTGGCCCAGGCGAGCGCCGCCATCCCGCCGACGACCGCGGCATACAGCAGCAGCGGCGTCCCGTCCCGCCAACTGGTCCGCGCGATCGGCAGGATCCGGGTGACCACGACCACCATGACGAGCGCGGTGACGCCGAGCACCCCCCACCAGATCGGGGCCTCGCCCGGGATCCGGCGGAACGCCGCAATGTAGGCGACGTGCCCGAACAGGAAGGCGATCAACCCGGCAAGGAAATGCCGATCGGACTTCCCGAGCAAGAGAACGTCTCCGACCAGGCACAGCACCAGACCGATGAGCAGCTGCCCGCCGTAGTCCACCGAGTCGGCCCGCAGCAGCCAGGCCAGCATGATGAGGACGACGAGGACCGCCGGCTTTGCAACGGATTCAAGGTCGGCGCGCCGTTTGGCCACGGCGGCCCAGTCGGCAAGAGCCGCCACGGCGAAGGCGCACAGCAGCACCCATGCGTAGATGTTCATCGGCTCTCACCCTCTCGCATCGACGGGCACTGCAGCGGTTCGGCGCGCATGCAGCCGCCATAGACTGCCAGACATGGCGGCGTCCACCTCCGGGGCGCGTCACGGCTCACGACCACCGGGGCGCCTGACAGCACGAGCTCGCGACCTCACGACGACACGAAAGGCCCGGCCATGAGCGCATCGCGGCGCATCGGGGCGAGGGAATTGCTCGACACTGTCCTCGACGAGCGGAGTTGGGTGTCGTGGGACGCCCCACCGCTGTCCGTCGCCGAGCCCGGAAGCCCGTATGCCGCCGAGCTCGCCGCCGCCGCGGAATCAGCCGGCACCGATGAGTCGGTGCTCACCGGCGAGGGCCGGATTCGCGGTCGTCGGGTGGCTTGTGTTGCCGGGGAGTTCCGCTTCCTCGCCGGCTCGATCGGCCGGGCTGCGGCGGAGCGGATCACGGTGGCCTTCGAGCGAGCCCGCCAGGAGCAGTTGCCGCTGTTCGCGGCGCCGACGTCCGGAGGGACGCGGATGCAGGAGGGCACACCGGCTTTCCTCGGCATGGTGAAGATCTCGGCAGCCGTGGCCCAATTCAAGGCGGCCGGGCTGCCCTATGTCGTCTATCTGCGGCACCCGACGACCGGCGGTGTCTTCGCCTCCTGGGGGTCGCTCGGTCACGTGACGGTGGCGGAACCGGGCGCCATGATCGGCTTCCTCGGAGCCCGGGTCTACGAGGCGCTCTACGGCCGGCCGTTCCCTGACGGGGTCCAGGTCGCCGAGAACCTGCATGCCCGCGGCATCGTCGACGCGGTCGTACCGGTGGAGCGCCTCGCCGAGATGGCGGCGCGGACCCTCTCGGTGCTGGATGCACGGCATACCGACCATCCGCCCGTCCCCCGCCCCGGCGAACCAACCCCCGATCCGTATGCCGGTCTGGAACCTCCCAGCCGCGCCTGGGACTCGATCCTGTTGTCCCGGCGGACCGATCGGCCGGGCGTCAAGACCTTGCTCAAGCTCGGTGCCTCCGACGTCCTGCTGCTGCGGGGCACCGGCCAAGGTGAGCATGACCCGGGGATGCTGCTTGCGCTGGCCCGGTTCGGCGGGACACCGTGCATCGTGCTCGGCCAGGATCGGCACCGCAAGACGCTCGAGGAGCCGCTGGGGCCCGGCGGGCTGCGGGTGGCCCGTCGTGGAATCCGGCTGGCCGCCGACCTCAACCTGCCGCTGGTGTCGATCATCGACACCGAGGGCGCCGCCTTGTCCAAGGAGGCCGAGGAGGGCGGCCTGGCCGGTGAGATCGCTCGCTCATTGGCCGATCTGGTCCTGCTGCCCGCCCCGACCCTGTGCGTCTTGCTCGGCCAGGGCACGGGTGGCGGCGCCCTGGCGATCCTCCCCGCCGACCGGGTGATCTGCGCTCAGCACGCTTGGCTGTCCCCGCTGCCGCCGGAGGGGGCCTCGGCGATCGTCCACCGGACCGTGGAGCGGGCTGACGAGATGGCCGACGCCCAGCGGGTGCGTTCGGTCGACCTGCGCGCCGACGGGATCGTCGACCGGATCGTCCCGGAGCACCCGGACGCTGCGTCCGAGCCAGAGGCCTTCTGCCGGAGGATGGCCGAGGCGATCCACCAGGAGGTGGACGAACTCTGGCGAGCCGATCCATCGGCCCGGCTGGACGCGCGCTTGACGCGCTATCGGCAGCTTGGGGCCTGAGCCGCGCCAAGTCGTTTACCGGCTGTTCACCCATACCAGGACTTCTGGCCCGACCTTGGCGGACAGTCACGGCCGGTACCCTGTCCCCAGCGGTCGCAGCCGCGACGGTGAGCACAACGCAGTGCCCCTCTCTGACTGGCTCGTCCCCTGTGCGCGGTATGCCGCTCGGCTGCCCGCGCAACAAACGTTCCACCGGTGAAAGGCAGGACTGACGTGGCGGTCATCACGGCCCTGGAGGCCCGTTCTCACGAACTCGTTGACGAGGCGCTGGATCTCCTCGATCACCGGCTCAACCCTCCTTACAAGCAGGTCGACCGCGAGGTGCTGCGCCGACGCCTGCACCAGACGATGACGACGGTGACGACGGCGCTGACCGAGCGCACCCCGTTGCCGGTCATCGACTACGCCCGTGAGGTCGCCCGCCGCTGCTACCACGCCGGGTTCCTCCTGGAAGAGGTCCAGACCCACTTCAACGCGTTGGAGGAGACGGTCTGGAAGTTCATGGTCAAGGAGGTCGACGCGACCCACTTGCCGGAAAACCTCGCCATGGTCGCCTCCGTCATCGGCACGATCAAGGACGAGTTGGGTCGTTCCTATGTTGACCTCGCCTCGCAACACAAAGCTCCGCGGCTGAACACCCACAAGCTGTTCGCCGGCACCCAGAGTGTGCCCGCCCACCCGATGTCCACCAAGAAGGCATCTTCCAGCTGACCCAGTGACTAGCGCGGGTGCTTCCGAGTGCCTGACCTGCGGGCTAGCGTGTCCTGTGGTGGGGGCAGGTCGCTGACCTGCACCGAGATGAAGGAGCCTGCGTGTCCGACCCGTCGGTAGGTCGCGCCCTGACGCGCCTGGCCGACCTGACCGCCGAGGTCGTGGGATCAGCGCACGGCACTATCGCTGCCGCTGTTCGGGGGGTCTTTCGCTTGGGCCGCGATCGCAGCGTCGTCGTGGTCGGTCCGGACGGTCGTTCCGCGACCCTGCGCCTGCACGAGGCGAGGTTCTCGGGGATGGACACCATCGGTAGCCAATTGCTCTCCGGGAGCTACGAGCCCACCACTCGACGCGTGCTCGAGGCCCTCATCGCACCCGGGTCCACGGTGGTCGATGTCGGTGCCAACATCGGCTACTTCACCGTCATCTCGGCCCTGTTGACCGGCCCGACGGGCCGGGTCGTCGCGTTCGAACCGGAGCCGCGCAACCACAGCGTGTTGACCGGCAACGTCGCCGCAAACGAGTTGCCCCAAGTGACCATCATCCAGGCGGCGTGCGCCGACCGGGTCGGACAGCACGAGCTGTCGATCAACTCCTCCGAGACCGGCTGGCACCGCTTGGCTCCGGCCGGCGAGACGGCCCGTGGCAAGCGGGTGCTCGTCGACCTGACGACCGTCGACGCCGTCATCGGAGAGGCTCCGGTCGATGTCATCAAGATCGACGTCGAAGGCCACGAGGGGTCGGTGGTCGCGGGGATGTTGGGCACGGTGGCGAGCAACCCGGGCCTGACCGTCATCCTCGAATACTCGCCTGCCCAGGCCCGGCTGGCCGGCCTCGACCCGCTGACCCCGGTGACGTTGCTGCGGGAGGCGGGGCTGCGGCATACCTATGTCGTCCGGGAGGACAAGGCGGTCCTGGATCGGATCGACCCCGCCGCGCTGGGCTCGCGCGAGGTGAGGACGGGCCGCTCGATCAACCTCGTGCTGCGCGCCCTGCCCTGGCCCGCGGACACCGCGGTGCCCGTCAGTTCCTAGGAGACCCTTTCGTGTCAGGCTTCGACGTTGCGGCTTTCCGTGCCCAGTTCCCATCGCTGCGATCGGGGATCGCCCACTTCGACGGGCCCGGGGGCACACAGACCCCGTATGCCGTGGGCGCCGCCATCGCGGCCACCCTCACCGGTCCGTTGTCCAACCGGGGCACGACGGGGCTGTCCGAGTCGAACGCCGAGGAAACGGTGGCGGCGTTCCGGTCGGCATACGCGGACTTCCTCGGGGTTCCGGCGCGGGGAGTGGTCTACGGGCGCAGCGCGACCCAGCTGACCTACGACGTGGGCCGTGCGGTCGCGGCGACCTGGCGTCCGGGCGATGAGATCGTTGTCTCGCGCTTGGACCACGACGCCAACGTGCGGCCGTGGCTGCAGTTCGCCGAGCGGGCCGGGGTGGTCGTGCGGTGGCTGGACTTCGATCCGCGAAGCTCTGAAATCGTCTGGGAGAGCGTGGAATCCGCGATCGGCGAGCGGACCCGGCTGGTCGCGGTCACTGGTGCGTCGAACCTCATCGGGACGATCCCTCCGGTCGCCGCGATCGCGCAGCGGGCGCACGCGGTCGGTGCGCTCGTGTGGGTCGACGGCGTCCACGTCGCGGCGCACCGCCTGGTCGACGTGGGCGCGCTGGGGGCGGATGTCTTCGTGTGTTCGCCCTACAAGTTCCTCGGGCCGCACTGTGGTGTGCTCGGGGCGGCTCCCGAACTGCTGGAGACGCTGCGGCCCGACAAGCTGCTGCCCTCGACCGACGAAGTGCCGGAGCGCTTTGAGCTCGGCACGTTGCCCTATGAGGTGTTGGCCGGTGCCACGGCTGCGGTGGACGTGCTGGCCGATCTGGGTGGCTCGGTCGCCGAGGGAGTGGGGCGTCGAGAGCGCCTCGCCGCGGCGTGGGATGCCATCCACGCCCACGAGGGCCGACTGCGGTCGTTGCTTGAGGCCGGGCTTGGCGAGCTGGGCGACCGGGTCGTCGTGCACTCCCGGGCCGCCGACCGCACCCCGACGTTGTTGCTCACCTTCCCCGGGCGGCGCTCGTGGGACGCCTACCAGTTCCTGTCGGCGCGCGGCATACAGGCTCCTGCGGGGTCCTTCTACGCCTACGAGCCATTCCGGCGATTGGCCCTGGCCGACACCCACGGCCTGCGGGTCGGGCTGGCGCCCTACACCGGAGAGTCTGACGTCCAGCGGCTGCTCGAGGGCCTGCGCGTCTTCCTCGGCTAGCTTCCGGTGCCCGTCGGGCCGCCTGGATAAGGGTGCTGGCACGTGGATGACGATGTAACGCGATCCAGGCGTCACAAACCTCATCCAGATGGGTCAGGGGGTGTCAGGGAATGTGGTGGAGCTGAGGGGATTCGAACCCCTGACCCCCTCCATGCCATGGAGGTGCGCTACCAACTGCGCTACAGCCCCGCTACCCGGCTCACACCGGGCAACCCGTGAATCCTACCCAACCCCGTCGCCGGACGCGAAATCGTGGGTCGGCACACTCTCGTTGTACGCCGCGACCCGCAGCCGACCGCCGAACTCGGCCTCCTGCACCGTCGTCCACGTGCAGTTGCCCATCGTCGCGAACGCGGCGTCGGCGCTCTGCGGCAACCCGACGAGCTCCAGCATGGCCGCCCGCAGGCACGCCCCATGAGTGACGACGACGCCCACCCCGCCGGGGTCCAGCGCCGCGACATAGCCCCGGAGCGCCGGCACCATCCGGGCCAAAACGTCCGCCGTGGACTCGGCCCCCGGCACGAGGCAACCCTCGTCCTCCGCCAGCCACGCGGCATACTCGCGCGGGAAACGAGCCGCGAACTCGACGCGGGTCAGCCCGGACCGCTCCCCCACGGAGTACTCCCGCAATCGCGCGTCCGGTTCCGCGGTCAGTCCCGTCAGCGCCCCCACGTATGCCGCGGTCTCACTGGCCCGGAGCAGGTCTGAGGTCCACAAGCGGCTGGGCCCCAAGGCCGCCACGAACGGGGCCATCGCCTGCGCCTGAGCGTGTCCGACCTCGTCCAGCGGGATGTCCGTGTGGCCTTGAGCGCGTTTGTTGAGGTTCCACGCGGTCCGGCCATGGCGTACCAACACAAGCTTGCGGGTGTCCCCGGCAGGGAACCCGCTCATCCGGGTGGGCACTCCCCTACTGGTCTCTCACAGCGGGCGCTGCGGACGCTCCTGACGAATCCGCCACCCCGAGGTCGATGTTCGGGCAGTCCCGCCACAGCCGCTCGAGCTGGTAGAAGGCCCGTTCTTCTTGGTGCTGGACGTGCACGACGATGTCGCCGAAGTCGATGAGCACCCAACGATCGTCGCGCCCACCCTCGCGGCGCAGCGGCTTGGTCCCGGCCAGGCGCACCCGCTCCTCGATCTCGTCGACGATGGCGCCGATCTGGCGTTCATTGGTCGCCGAGGCGATGACGAAGATGTCGGTGAGGGCCAGCTGGCTGGACACGTCGATGGCGATGACGTTCTCGGCCTTCTTCTCCGCAGCCCCGGCAGCGGCGGCGCGGGCGATGTCGATGGCGTGGGGGGTGGCAGTCACAGGTTCCTAGGGTGCTCGGTGGCAGGTCGGTCGTCGTGAGGGTGATAAAGGCGGTGCTTCCCGATGTATTGGACCACGCCGTCAGGAACGAGATACCACACCGGCTCGCCGCGCCCGACTCGCTCCCGGCAGTCCGTCGACGAGATCGCCAGGGCCGGGACCTCGGTCAGCGTGATCTTGTCGGTCGGCAGACCCTTGTCGCTGAGCACGTGCCCAGGCCGGGTCACTCCGACGAAGTGGGCGAGCGACCAGAGCTCGTCGACGTCCTTCCAGGTGAGGATTTGGGCGAGGGCGTCGGCGCCGGTGATGAAGAACAGCTCCGCGTCAGGCCGCTGCTCGCGCAGGTCCCGCAGAGTGTCGATCGTGTAGGTCGGCCCGTCCCGGTCGATGTCGACCCGGCTGACGGTGAACCGAGGGTTCGAAGCGGTCGCGATGACGGTCATGAGATAGCGATGTTCGGCCGGCGAGACGCCCGTCGCATCCTTCTGCCACGGTTGGCCGGTCGGGACGAAAACGACCTCATCAAGGTTCAGCAGCGCCTGGACCTCGCTGGCGGCGACCAAGTGGCCGTGGTGGACGGGATCGAAGGTCCCACCCATCACCCCGATCCGCTGGATCAGTGGTGGCCCCCGCTGGGCTTGGAGTGCTTGTCGCGCACCTTGTAGGCAGCGCCGCGGAACGACCAGAGCAGCGCGAGCAGCAGCAGGAACAGCGCCATCGCGATGACGGCATACATCTCCGCCGGCATCGGCAACTCGTGGTGGGCCTCGCCCTCCGCACGGACAAGGACAGGGAGCACGCTCGCGGACATGGGCACATGGTAGCGGGTGCCTCCCCTCGCCGTGCGCGCGGCATGCCTCACGTCGGGCCGGTATGCCGCCCGCCGCCACGCTCGCTCGCTCACCGGGCACCCACAGCGGGCTCGCAGGCGGATCACGGGTGCGCCCGTACCCTTGGGAACATGACCACGGACCCGACCACCGAGCGCCCCGAACTGTCCGTGGTCATCCCCATGTTCAACGAGCAGGAAGTGCTGCCGTTACTCGCGCTGCGGTTGCGGCCGGTGCTCGACGGGATCACCGACCGATATGAGGTCGTCTGCGTCGACGACGGCAGCCAGGACCTCACCCCTGCGCTCCTGCACAAACTGGCCCGGGAGTGGGCGCAGGTCAGGGTGATCCGGTTGCGGGCCAACGCGGGGCACCAGGCGGCCATTTCGGCGGGGTTGGCCCGGGCGCGCGGGGAGTACATCGTGACCATCGACGCCGACCTGCAGGACCCGCCCGAGGTCATCGCCGAAATGCTCCACACCGCCCGTCGGGACGGGGTCGACGTCGTCTATGGGGTGCGTTCGGACCGCTCGACTGACTCAGTGTTCAAACGGACGACGGCTCGGATGTTCTACTCGCTCATCCGGCGGATCTCTGGAACGACCGCGCAGTCCGACGCGGGTGACTTCCGGCTGATGTCTCGGGCCACTGTCGATGCGGTCAACAGTCTGCCCGACACCAACCGGGTGCTGCGCTTCGTCGTGCCGGCGTTGGGTTTCCCGTCGACGAGCGTCGAATACCGTCGCGAGGAGCGAGCGGCGGGGACCTCGAAATATCCGTTCCTCAAGATGCTCAAGCTCTCGGTCGACTCGGTGACCGGTTTCTCGCTCTTCCCGCTACGCCTGGCCACCTACCTCGGGCTCATCGGTGGCGCGCTCATGCTGGTTGCCGCGATCGTCCTGGTGATCGCCTCGAGGACCCCCGGCACGACCATCCCCGGTTGGACCTCGACCGTGGTCATCGTGGCTGGCGTCGGGGCTGTGCAGTTGTTCTGCCTGGGGCTGCTCGGCGAATACGTCGGGCGGATGTATACCCAGTTGCAGGGGCGACCGGCATACTTCATCGCCTCCGACTCCCTAGCCGACACGACGCCGCAATCGGTTCAGCTCGATGAGGGCACGGGGTCGATCCGGAACACCGGGTAGCGGTCGGCGGCGGTCTCCAGTTCCCGATCTGTGCTGGCTGAGGTGACGTCCATGTGGACCCGTCCTGATCGGGCGATGCGCAGATACTGTCGCAGCACCGGTGCGGCCTCGGCAGGGGCGGCCCGGACCAGCCGGACCCGGCGTCGGCGCCCACGAAGCAAGACGGCTAGGCCGTCGGCCGCCTCGACGTTGCGGACCCAGTTGACCTTCGGCCCGAGCATCGACACGACATAGCGGGCACCTGCCACTCGCAGCACGATGATCGGCAGTTGGATCGGCTGCCCGCTGCGTCGTCCGGTGACCTCCAGAACCGCGCTGACCGGGACCAGCCCGAGTGTCCCCTGTTTGCCGCTGGTTCGTGTCGCTGCGACCTCGTTCGGTCAGCTCCGCACCTGACCGTCGCCGTCGACGATCCACTTGGTCGTGGTCAACTCAGGCAGCGCCATCGGTCCGCGGGCATGCAACTTCTGGGTGGAGATGCCGATCTCGGCACCCATCCCGAACTGGCCGCCGTCGGTGAACCGGCTCGACGCGTTGACCATGACGACCGCCGCATCGACCTCGGCGACAAATCTCCGTGCCGCCGAACGGCTTTCGGTAACGATGACCTCGGTATGCATCGACCCGTTGACCCGAATGTGGTCCAGGGCGGCGTCCATGTCGGGGACCGTGCGGACGTTCATCTCCAAGCGGTGCCACTCCGTCGCGTAGTCCGCGTCGGTCGCCACCTGGTATGCCGCCCCCGCAGCCTCCGCGTATCGGCTCACCTCGGGCGCCACGTGTAGGGCGACCCCGGCTCCGGCGAGCGCCGTGAGGGCTTTGGGCAGGAAGTCGTCGGCGACTGCCTCGTGGACCAACAGCGACTCGGCGGCGTTGCAGACGCTCGGCCGGTGGGTCTTGGAGTTCATCAGCACGGTGAGCGCCTTGTCCAGGTCGGCTGCAGCGTCGACGTAGACGTGGTTGACCCCGATGCCGGTCTCGATCACCGGGACAGTCGACTCCATGACGACGGTGCGGATGAGGTCGGCCCCGCCGCGCGGGATGACCAGGTCCACCAGGCCGCGGGCAGTCATCAGGGCGCGCGCCGCGTCGTGCCCACCCTCGTCGAGCAGGACGACCGCGTCCGCCGGCAACCCGAGGGCCACCAGTGCAGCCCGCACGACGCCGACCAGGGCTCGGTTGCTCGCGCCCGCCGCCGATCCACCGCGTAGGACGACCGCGTTGCCGGACTTGAGCCCGAGGGCCGCCGCATCGACGGTGACGTTGGGCCGGGCCTCGTAGATCATTCCGACGACGCCCATCGGCACCCGGACCTGGCGGATCTGCAGCCCGTTGGGCAGGGTCGAGCCTCGGACGACCTCGCCGACCGGATCGGGCAACGCCGCCACCTCGCGGACCGCCTGCGCGATGCCGCGGATGCGCGCCTCGTCGAGCATGAGCCGGTCCAGCAGCCCTTCGGCCATGCCACGCTCGCGGCCGCGGGTCAGGTCTTCGGCGTTGGCGGCCACGACGAGCGGGATCGCCGCATCGAGGGCGTCGGCGATGGCGTGCAGGGCGGCATCCTTGTCGGCGCGCGACAGCAGGCCCAGCCGCCGTGAGGCGGTCTTGGCGCGCCCGGCCAGCTCGGCGACAAGGGCAACGACGGCGGGGTCCGGCGCAGTGCGGTCAACCATGTCCCCAAGGGTATGCCGCCGCCTCGCCCCTCGCCTCGGCGTCCGCACCTGGTGCTCCCGGGCCGAGCAGAGGTCACCCACCGCGAACGCCACGGCAGTGTTGTCACAGGTATGGCCCACACTGTCTCGGTGACCACGTCGGCGACCACACGGCATACCCCTGGCTCGGTGCGCGCACCCCGCATCGCCTGGCAGGTGAAGTTCGCCGTGCTCGTGCTCATCTGGGGGTCGAGCTTCCTGTTCATGAAGCTCGGGCTCGAAGCGATGACCCCGGTGCAGATCGCGACGCTGCGGGTGCTCACCGGCACGGTCGTCGTCCTGGGTTTGCTCGCGCTGGCCGGGGGGCGGCTGCCGCGCGACTGGCGGGTCTGGCGGCACATGATCGTCTTCGGGTTCTTCCTCTCGGCGTTCCCGTTCACCCTGTTCGCCATGTCCGAGACCCGGGTGTCCTCCGCCCTGGCCGGGATCGGCAACTCGACCACTCCGATCGCCACCGTGCTGGCCGGGCTGATCCTGCTGCCGCACGAACGACCGTCGGCCCGCAAACTCGTCGCGGTTGCTGTGGGGTTCCTCGGGGTGGTGCTCATCGCCCAACCGTGGACCGTCGCCGAACGACCAGACCTGCTCGGCTTCGGCATGGCGGTCGCGGGCGGCGCGTCCTATGGGGTGGGCTGGACCTATTACCGCCGGTTCCTCTCGGGAGCCGACCTCGGCGGGTTGTCGCAACCGGCCGCGGTGTTGCTCGTCGGGAGTGGCTTCCTCATCCCGACTTCGCTCGTCGCGTGGTGGCTCGACCGCGACCACCTGGCAACGCCGTGGGCCACGCATGGGACGGCGGGCGGCATCCGGGCCTGGTTGCCGTTGCTCGCGGTTCTGGCGCTCGGGGCGCTGGGGACCGGGCTGGCGTTCATGTTCCAGTACGACGTGGTCCGCGCGGCCGGGCCGGTGGTCGGGTCGACGATCACCTATCTCATCCCCGTGGTGTCGGTGCTGCTTGGGACGCTCGTGCTGGGCGAACACCTCACCTGGGCCGCGGTCGCCGGGTTTGCCGTGGTCCTGGCCGCGGCGCTGACCATCAACAGCCCGGACCGCAGGGCTCGCGACACGGGGTTGGACGCCTAGAGGACGACGAGGGCGTCTCGGTGGATGACCTCACGCTGGTATTCGGGGCCGAGCTCACGGGCCAGGTCGCGGGTCGACCGTCCGAGCAGCGGCGGCAGTTCGTCGGAGCCGTAGTTGACGATCCCGCGCGCCACCGGCCGCCCTTGCACGTCGCAGATGTCGACCGGGTCACCCCCGACGAAACTGCCCTCCACCCGGAGAATGCCCGCGGGCAGCAGGGACTTACGGCGGGTGACGACCGCCTGCACGGCCCCGTCGTCGAGGACGAGCCGACCGTGGGGAGTGGTCGCGTGGGCCAGCCACAGCAGGCGCGACGGGGGGCGTCGGGCGCCTGGCAGGAACACCGTCCCGACATCCTTGCCGCGCAGGGCGTCCGAGACGCGGTCGGTTGCCGTGAGCAAAGTCGGTATGCCGGCCGCGTTGGCGATCGCGGCCGCCTCCACCTTGGTGGCCATGCCGCCCGTGCCTACCTGGGTCCCGGCGCCGGCGACGACGACGTCCTGCAGGTCATGCGCCCCTCGGACGATCGGGATCCGTTGCGCCCCAGGTTGGCTGGGCGGCCCGTCATAGAGCGCGTCGACATCCGAGAGCAGCACGAGGGCATCAGCCTGGATGAGCAACGCGACAAGGGCCGCGAGCCGGTCGTTGTCGCCGAAGCGAATCTCGTGGGTCGCCACGGTGTCGTTCTCGTTGACCACGGGCAGGACCCTCAGGTCCAGCAGCCGCTCCAAGGTGCGCCGCGCGTTGAGGTAGTGGGTCCGCCGGGTGACGTCATCGATCGTGAGGAGGACCTGACCTACCGTGATCGCGTGGGTGCCAAACGCCTGCTGGTATGCCGCGATGAGGGCTCCCTGCCCGACACTCGCCGCCGCCTGCTGGGTCGCCAAATCCCTCGGTCGCTTGGTGAGGCCCAGCGGCCCCATCCCGGCAGCAATGGCGCCCGAGGAGACCAGGACGAGCTGGGTATCGCGAAGGTGGCGAGCGGCCAGCGCATCGACGAGGGCGGTGAGGCGGTGCGGGTCCAGGCCCCCGCGGGGCGTGGTCAGCGAGCTGGACCCGACCTTGACCACGAGGCGACGGGCCCGGGTAACGGCGGTTCGGGGCACGGCATACGAGTCTAGGACGCCGCGAGTTTCACAACAGAATGCCGCTCACCAAGCCAAGGAAGGCCAGCGCGACGCTGGCGACGTAGAGGCGCAAGGTGTCGCGGTAGTAGATCCCCGGGTCCCGGGTGCCGAGGTCGGCCCGCAGGATCCGGAACAAGGTGAGCAGCATCCCAGCCACAGCGAGGACCACCGTGGCGAGGATGAGGCCATCGGCGAAGTCTTCGATGGCCTCGCCGGTGCGGATCCCCCACCCCGCGAGGAAGTTGAGCAGGAATCCGAGCAGGATCCCCATTGAGGTGACCATCGGTTGGCGATAGTCCTTGAGCTCCCCGTGCATCCGACGATGGTAGTGCGCGCTGGCTCGTGGGCCGAGAAACGGGGGTGCACGGGCCAGGGCGGCACCACTACGGTCCACGGCATGACCTCGCCCCAATTCGTCCCGGACGGCTTTGACCCGCCGACCCTCCTCGTGACCGACCGGTTCCGCCTCGAACCTCTCGGCCCGCAGCACAACGACGCCGACCTGGCTGCCTGGACGTCGAGCATCGAGCACATCCGGGCCACGCCGGGCTTCCCGGACGGGAACTGGCCGCCGCTGGACGGTATGCCGCCCGAGCGCAACCTCGCCGATCTGCGACGCCACGCCGAGGACTTCACCCGGCGGGTCGGCTTCACCTTCACCGTGCTCGACCCGGCCGACGACGACGTCATCGGGTGCATCTACCTCTACCCGGCGGCCGATGCCGAACACGACGTCGTCGTGCAGTCGTGGGTGCGCGCTGACCGCGCCGACCTGGACGTGCCGCTCGCGAACGTCCTCGCCCAGTGGCTCGCAGCAGACTGGCCGTGGAGGCGGATCGACCGCTGCGGCCGCTGAAGCCGGACAGCAGGTATGCCGCGCGCAGAGCTTGGAGTCCCCGATGCCGCGGCTGCGCCCGGGCTTAGGCTGCGCTCATGACGATCTGGGACGACATCGCCGCCGAACGTCGGGGCATTGCCGACGTGCTCGACGGCCTCACCGAGGACCAGTGGCAGACCCCCAGCCTGTGCGGCAAGTGGACGGTGCGGGAGCTGGTCGGGCACCTCGTCGTGCCGTTCAAGGTTTCCCTGCCGGCCTTCGGGCTGGCCATGGCCAAGGCTCGCGGCAGCTTCCACCGGGCCAACAACTCCCTGGCCAAGGCCCAGGGCCGCCGCCCGACAGCCGACCTCATCGCCGACCTGCGGGCCAACGCGGAGAGCCACTTTACGCCGCCCGGGCAGGGGCCCTTGGCGCCGCTGACCGACAACCTCGTCCACGGTCAGGACTTGCGAATCCCGTTGGGGATCAACGACCCCCGCGACCCGGAGGTGTGGCGGCAGTCCCTCGACTTCCTGGTGTCGCCAGCCGCCCGCGCCGGATTCAGCAGCCGTGGCGCCCCGCCTGTCGAGCTGGTCGCGACCGACCTCGACTGGCATCACGGCGAGGGACCTCAGGTGAGCGGGCCGGCATACGCCATCGGCCTGGCCCTCACCGGGCGTCCGGCCGCGCTGGAGCGCCTGGCCGGCCCCGGGCAGGAGGAACTGACTCCCTGGATGGGCTGAGGGCCCCGGCCGCACCCGCTCAGGCGGACCGACGGCGCAAGGCGAGGACGGGGATGGTCCGCGTGGTGTTGCGCTGGTATTCCGCGAAGGTCGGGATGACCGTGAACTTCGCCCAGGCGGCGTCGCGCTCCGCCCCGGTCAACTCCTGCGCCCGCACGGGAACGACGCCGTCCGGGGTCTCGATGTCGACGTCCGGGTGGGCCAGGAGGTTGTGGTACCAGGCCGGGTTGTCCGGGGCGCCGGCCTTGGACGCCGCGATCAGCCAGGTGTCCTCGGAATCGCGCCGGCCCATCAGCGGGCTGATCCGCTCGATGCCTGACTTGGCTCCCCGGTGGTGGACGAGGATGAGCGAGCGCCCAAACTGCGGCACGACCCCGTTGTTGGCCCGGAACGTGTCGATGATCTGCTGGTTCCAGTCCGCGTGACCGCCGCTCATTCCGAGTCTCCTTCGGTGGTTGCACTCTTGATCTCGGCCGCCTCAGCCGCTTCGGCGGCAGTCGACCAGTGTCCGGCCCGCCGCTCGGCGTCGAACTCGGCTTGGGTCTGGGCGCGCGCGGCATACCGGTCGCGCATCCGCTCGCGCTTCTCCTCGCGGGAGGGCCGGGAGTGATCTTCCAGGCGCAGGTCGGTGCCACGCGGACCGGCGAGCAGCTCAGCCCCGGACGACAACGTCGGCTGCCAGTCGAAGACGACCGCATTGTCGGCATCGCCGATGAGCACCGTGTCGCCGGCGACCGCACCCGCGGTGTAGAGCGCGTCCTCGACCCCAAGCCGCTGCAGGCGGTCGGCGAGGTAGCCCACCGCCTCGTCGTTGGAGAAGTCGGTCTGACGCACCCATCGCGTCGGCCGCTCCCCGACCACCCGGTATGCCGTCTCGCCCTCCGGCGTGCGCTCCTTGCGGATCGAGAACCCCGAGTCGTCAACCGGCTTGGGCCGCAACACGATTCGCGGCCGGACAATCGCCTCGACGGAGTCGCGAGCCGCCTTGACATGCCGGGCCAGCGAGAAGGACAGCTCCTTGAGCCCGGTGCGCGCTACCGCCGAGGCGATGTGCACCTCGAGCCCTCGGGCCTCCAGGTCCGGGCGCACGAGCTCGGCGAGCTCCCGGGCCTCGGGGACGTCGGCCTTGTTGAGCACGATGACCCGGGTGCGGTCAGCGAGCGGTCGACCGCCCAGTGCCGCCTCGGGCACATAGAGCGCCAGCTCCCGTTCGATGACGTCGAGGTCGGTCAGGGGGTCGCGGCCCGGCTCCAGCGTCGCGCAGTCGATGACGTGGACCAACACCGAACAGCGTTCGATGTGCCGTAGGAACTCCAGCCCCAGGCCCTTGCCCTCGTGCGCCCCCGGGATGAGGCCAGGCACGTCAGCGATGGTGAACCGCTCTTGCCCGGCTGTGACGACCCCGAGGTTGGGCACCAGCGTCGTGAACGGGTAGTCGGCGATCTTGGGTCGCGCCGCGGACAGCACCGAGACGAGCGAGGATTTCCCCGCCGACGGGAAACCGATCAGCCCGACGTCGGCGAGCGTCTTGAGCTCCAGGACGATGTCGGCGGTCTCTCCCGGCTCGCCGAGCAGCGCGAAGCCCGGAGCCTTGCGGCGCGGCGAAGCGAGCGCCTTGTTGCCGAGACCCCCGCGACCCCCGCGGGCCACGATGTGCTCGGTTCCCATCCCGAGCAGGTCGGCAACGACGACCCCGTCGAGATCCTTGACGACCGTCCCCTCCGGCACCGGAAGGATGAGATCGTCGCCGTCGGCCCCATTGCGCTCGTCACCGCCGCCGGGCTTGCCTGCCGACGCCCGACGGTGCGGGCTGCGGTGGTAGTCCAGCAGCGTGGTCGCTTGCGGGTCGACGCGCAGGATGACCGAACCGCCTCGCCCGCCGTTGCCCCCATCGGGCCCACCGAGCGGCTTGAACTTCTCCCGCCTGATCGAGGCCACCCCATGCCCACCGTCTCCGGCAAACACGTGCAGGACCGCGCGGTCGACGAACTCAGTCGCCATCGAATCCTCCTACGGTCGCTCAACGGGATGGTAGGCCTGCTGTGATGGTATGCCGCGCGGCATACCGGGTCTGGTGCTGCGAGTGGAGCAACGCACGAGGGGCGGGCCGTGAACCGGCCCGCCCCTCGGTGGTCTGGGGACTACGAGGCGTCGGCGGTCTCGACAGCCTCGATGTTGACGGTCTTACGACCGCGCTTGGTGCCGAATTTCACCGCGCCCGCGACAAGCGCGAACAGCGTGTCGTCGCCGCCACGCCCGACGCCCTCACCAGGGTGGAAGTGCGTGCCACGCTGGCGGACGATGATCTCGCCCGCGTTGACCAGCTGGCCGCCGAAACGCTTGACGCCGAGTCGCTGTGCGTTCGAGTCACGACCGTTACGGGTCGAAGACGCACCCTTCTTGTGTGCCATGTCAGTGCCTTCTCTCTGCCGCTCAGGCCTTGATACCGGTGATCTTGACCTGGGTCAGCGGCTGGCGGTGGCCCTGACGCTTGCGGTAGCCGGTCTTGTTCTTGTGCTTGAGGATGATGATCTTGGGGCCCTTGGCCGGCTTGACAACCTCGGCTGAGACCGTGACCTTAGCCAGCTTGGCCGCATCGGTGGTCACCGCGTCGCCGTCCACGAGCATGAGCACGGGGAGGGTGAGCGTCGCGCCCGCCGCTCCGTCGGCCACCTTGTCGATGAGCAACACGTCGCCGACCGCGACCTTTTCCTGGCGCCCGCCAGCGCGAACAATCGCGTACACGTCGAACTCACTTCCATTTCACAAGGGCACGCGCTCTCGGGAACCGTCACGTAGCAGCCTGCGGGGACGCAGGGGCACAGATCGGTGGGCGCACCAAGGGTCTACTCTACCGGCCCGGTGGAGCCCGGCCAAACTGTCGACCGACGGTGGGTCGGCCGACTGGCTCGACAGGTGCTTCGTGGGGTGTCGTGAGGGTGTCGTCGGGGGGTCAGCCGTCCTGGCCCGGGCGCGGCGGACCGGCCGGTGCCGAAGCCCGACCGCGGCCACGTCGCCGCCCGCGGCTGCCACGCCGCGAGCCCTGGTATGCCGTCCGCCCACCGCTGGCCGCCGCGGCGGGGGCGTCGTCGGCATCCGAGTCCGCCGCGTCATCGAGCTCCGCGTCCGACTCGGCGCTTTCGGGGTGATCGCCCGACGGCTCGGTCGATTCGGTCGTCGGTTCGGTCATCGGTTCCGGCTCGCCGGTGGCCGCAACGTCACCGTCCGCGGAGGCGGCCGCCAAGGCCTGCTCGTCGTGGGCCGTCGGCTCGCCCGTGGTGTCAGCGTTTCCCGTGGTGTCAGCGTTTCCCGTGGTGTCAGCGTTTCCCGTGGTGTC